>Ga0118677_10000019_pt1 | contig 278193 bp, 255 predicted proteins | sample AliMusrvi5mmetaG_FD_86154 | JGI IMG/M metagenome (GOLD analysis project Ga0118677, IMG submission 86154) | reverse complement strand
CATGAAAAGGCCTTTTTTAGCGGTGGTGCTGGCGGGGATATGGATCACTTTTTCTGAATTTATCAGGAATGAATTGCTCTTTAAGAGTTACTGGGTAGACCACTATAGAGCACTGGATCTGGAATTTAATACATTTCTTATTAACGGTATTTTCTGGCTGCTTTGGAGTTTCATTTTGGCCTATATTATTTTTACTTTTCTAAAGCGGTTTTCTTTTTGGAGGTCGCTGCTGACAGCGTGGCTGGCCGCTTTTGTTATGATGTGGCTCGCACTTTACAATCTTCAAGTGCTGCCGCTGAAATTGCTTCTTTTCGCGGTACCGCTGAGCCTGCTTGAGGTGCTTGTTGCCGGACTGCTCATCAGGGTTTTCGGTAAAAACTGAGTATCTTTGGAAGTAAATATAGAAAGTATTCTTTGAATACCGTATCAACAAAAATATATTAGGAGGATAAAATGTTTAAGAAAGCGATAGTACTGGTTGCCGGCCTGATACTGTTTGCGCCAGCACACGCGGAGGAAAAAGTATTAATGAAGGAGCCGCAGAGCGGGAGCGGCAGAAGTGACGGAATGTTCGGGCAGAAACAAACATATGATAAAGGCCGGAAAGGAAAAGAGGAAATGCCTCCTATGAACCTTGAAATAGGCCTGTATGATTTTGTTGATAAAACTTTTGATTTCAATAAGATATTCCGCGGAAATACGTTCCTGCTTGCCTGTAACTTTAAACTACTTGATCTTGAACCTTCCAAAAAATTCGTGGTAACTTACGGGCCTTACTTTTATGAAAATCATGGCAGTGATGATCTTGGCCTCAGAGCCGTCGGTTATTTTTATCCGAGCCCCAGGGAGCTTTTACTGCCCTACGGCGCACTTTCCGGGGCCGCAGGTTATAGTTTCAGGAATCAGAATATTATTGTGTCCCTTGATCTAAAGATAGGAGCGGAGCTGCCGATAGATATATTTGAAATATTCCTTGAAACAGGTATAGGCTATCAGACCAGCAGCATCTATATTAATTTAATGGTTAACTCCGGGGTCAGGGTCAATATCTTCTAAAAGCGCCTGATAAATCAGGCAACTGCGAAATCAAAAAATAACTGTCATGAGAAATTTCAGGGGAAAGGATAGCTATTTTACCCGGAAAAAAACAGGAGAAACGCTATGAAAAAACTCATGGTCCTATTTTCAGCGGTGGCGGTTCTGGCCCTTTTTCAGGGCTGTTTTGCCGGTTACCAGCGCTCCACTGTCGTAGTGGTTGATTATGATGAAAGATGCTGGTATGACGGATACTGGGTGTACCGGTTCCATGAAGGAGAACGCTTTGTTTACAGGCGCTGGTACAGTAACAGGTGGGAAGAAGTAAGACGCGAGCCCGTTTATTGGGAAAAACAAAAATGGGAGAGAAAATCCCGGAATGACCGCGATGACGGCCGCAGGTATGACAACGACCGTGAAGAAAGAAAAGACAACAGGCACGAGGAACAGCACGAGCAGCGCGATTACAGGCATTGATCCGTAGTGTTTTCATAATAATTGACGGTTAATTTGAAAGACAAAATATAACAGCAGTTCAAATATTATAGCGGGGTCTAAGCGATGAAAATAGTTGCAGATGCTATAACAGAAAAAGAGCTAATTAAAAGCAGAGTAAAAAGATGACAGTCCAGCACAAACAACTGGCTGAAGGCCGCTGGTTTCAACTGCTATTTATTGAGCAGATGGCAAATATCGGCAGTGAAGTTGAGCGGGCTTTGAACTGGCGGGCTAAAAAAAATGAGCCCTACTTTCAGAAAGCCTTTGAACGCATGCTTGAACTTCTTGATCTGACCCTGGCGGATCCCCGGAATCGTTTCCGGCTGAAAGAACTTGCGCGTGTCCGTGAAGCGCTTGTAGATTATTTTTCCGGGGTTAACCAATTTGTTTCAACCGAACTTTTATGGAAAAAATATTTCTTGAGTTTTACCTATGCGGCCCGCAGGGAGCGCTGACCGGTTTTAAAAGGTTTTGAGCCCATAAAAGCGTCAAAAACCGTGTGACAAAAAATACTGTAATAGCTCAAAAAAACATAAAAAATTAACAAAAATCTATTTGAAAGGACGGGTTATGCTGCGAAAAGCGATTTCTTTGTTTTTGTTCGGAATGTTCCTCTTAGGCCTGGCCAATGCCTCGGCTCTAAAGGACTTGCCTGAAAAAGACCCTGTGCTAGAGGGTGCGCCCGCGAAATTAAGCGCCCTGGTTTTAAATAAACATCCGCGGCTGCTTTTTGGCCCGGAAGATCTTTCCCGGTTACGCCGGAACTATAACAGCGATGCGCTTAAACCCTTCCGGGAGCAGCTGGTCAGTTATCTGCCTTCCTGTAAGGCGCCGGCCGAAACCAAATTCCTTACCGATGCCACAGACGGACAGAGGCAGGGCTTGTGGCGTATCCCCACTGTGGCCTATCATTATCTTATGACAGGGGACCCCGCTTCTCTGGAGGCCACAATAAGCTTTTTGAAGTTCCTGGAAAAACTTGAGCACTGGGAAACAGGCGGGGAAGTTGACAGCGGTATGAGCTCGGCGAATATCATGGCCGGCGCTGCGCTGGCTTATGACTGGGTTTATGATAAGCTTGACCCGGCTTTCCGTGAAACGATGCGGCGCAAGCTGGTGCTTATGGCCCGTGCCCAGTATTACGAAGGGCATCTGCTTAAAGCGCCGACCACCAACAAATACTGGCAGCATGATCCTGCCAATAATCACCGCTGGCACCGCGATGCCGGCCTGGCGCTTGCCGTGCTTGCCTCTTATGAATGTAATCCTGAAGAAGACTGGCTTTTAACGAAGACCAGGGACGAATTGCAGTTCATAGCCGATAACCTGCCGGCAGACGGCTCCTCGCATGAAGGCCCGACCTATATAATTTTTGGCAGTTTACATCTGACCCTGGCGGTAACGGCTTCTGACCGCTGCTTCGGCACCACGCTTTTACAGGCCCCTTATTTCAAAACTACCGCCCCTTTGTGGGCCCAAAGCCTTACCCCGGGCTTGAAACAGTACTTTTACTACGGTGACAGCAACGGCACACCGGGCGAGGGTTACACGAATTTTATACCCAAACTTACTGCTTTGAATAAACAGGCCGACGTGCAGTCCGCTTTTGACGCGGCCAGCCGCAACTCAAGTAATCCCGTTGTTGCCTGGGCCGCCTTGCAGTTCATAGACACGGAAGCCGCCGCGGGAGGGGACTACCACCGCCTGCCTAAGGCCGCTTTTAGTCCGGACATCGGCCTCGCTTTGATGCGTGACGGCTGGGAGCTTGCAAATACCGGTTTTATGTTCAGGTGCGGCCCGCTGGGCGGCTATAAATTGAACAGTTATCGCGCAGAGCACAAGAACGGGCATATAAACGTGGCGCACGATGATCCTGATGCCAACTCATTTGTCATCTATTCCCAGGGCGAATTACTGGCTGAAACTGACCGTTATTCCTCACAAAAACGTTCGGCTAACCATAACACCATACTTATTAACGGTATCGGGCAGATGGCCAAAGGCCGCGGGGAAGGGGATGTTTATGAGGCGCCCTCTGCTGACGGTTCAGATATGTCAAAGATGGCCGTGACCACGGCCTGGAAAGATACCGGTAAGATAGTCGTTGTCGAAGGTGAAGCCGCCGGTTCCTACCCGGCCAATAGGAAGACCAAACCCGGCCGCCCGGCGCTTGAACGGTTCCGCCGCGAAGCTGTCTGGGTGGAGGGCGATTATATACTTATTCTGGATGACATAAAAGCGCCGCAGGAAGTGGAAATAACCTGGCTTGTACAGGGCGCCAAACTTGACCGGACAGAAACTGCCGGCGGTTTCCGCCTTTCCAAAGGTACTGCGAGTTGTGATTTTCAAGTCGTCTCCTCGCCTGCTTTTACGGGCAGTATAGGGGATTCTCCAGCCGATGATCACGGCAAACCGCTTGGGTGGAAACAGCTCAACGCGGTCGTTAAATCCAACACGGCGCAATTTGCCGGTGTTTATGATCCCTGGCAGCGCGGCGGCTTGAAGCTCAAGCAAACTGCCGGCGCGGGCAGTATTAAAGTGGAAGTCACGGGTAATGAGTTCCATGATACCTGGACCTGGAGCCCGGTTTCAGGCTTCGCGCCTTCGACGCTCCGCGGGGAGCGTGAAGGTAAAGGTGTGCTGGTGGAAGTCGGCGCCAAAGACGTACCGCCCAAACCTTAAAAAAAGTACCGGACATATTTAAAATAAACCGCGGGGCTTGCCGGATAACAGGCGGGCCCCCGGAGCAGTTCCCTGCAAAACGCAAATAGATATTCTTTAAGGAATCTAGATGTTCAAAAGAACAGTTATTTTGAGTTTAATAACTTTGCTCAGTATTTCCGCTTTTGCGGTTCCGCCCGCGCCCGGTATTTCCGCGGCACGCATGCCCAAAGATTCCGTGCATAAAAACGCGGATATTTCTTCCCTCCTGGCAAAGAACGCGCCGGCCCGTGAAATAGCTAAAATTATCGGAACGACCGGAACCAAAAAGATCGCGGTGATCTTTGCTTATACCACGGATAAAAGTTTTGTCGCTTCGGATATCAGCAATTATGAGACCCCGGGTACGGGCTATTTCGCGAGAATGAACGCGTATTACGCGGAAGATTCTTACGGCCTGTTGAATTTAACCTTCACCTTCTATGATAATGGCGGAACCGGCTATGCTCTGCCGAATAATTCATATTACTACGCGAAGAACAATTATAGAAATGTCGTAAATGGTACCTTGTTCAACGATGCCTGCACGGCCGCGGTCGTGACCAAGTCCCTGGGGCCTTTCGATGCCCTTATCGTTATTCACGCGGGGAAAGGAGCGGAGTCAACAGGCAGTATGTTCGATATCTGGTCCATGTTCGTTGACTGGGACACTGCCGGAGCAAATGGCTTTCATGAAGGTGAAACAGTCCCCGCGACGGAAGCCTCGGCAAAACCTTTTGGCACTCTCTGTCATGAATTTGGGCATCAACTGGGTGCCGTTGACTTGTATGACACGACGTACGGGACCTCCATTGTGGGCGGGTGGGAATTAATGGATTATGGCGGCTGGGCGAATAACGGTGACGGGCCGCCGCATCATTGCGCCTGGCACAAAATACTTTTTGGCTGGATGACACCGGTTATGGCCACAGCTTCGACTTTTCTGACCCTGCAGAATTTTGAAGCGCTTGCCGGCAATGCTTACAAGATCCCCATATCCGGCAGTGCTACCGAATATTTTCTGGTAGAATTTAGAAAACAGACCGGAATGGACACCTATCTGCCCGGTGCAGGCATGCTGGTGTGGCATATAGATGACAAGATCGGGAATATAGTTGATAATGATGTCAACAGCGTGTCCCCGCATAGAAGAATAATTCTGGTGACCGCGGATAATAATTCACAAATGGACTCAAATGAAGGCCTCCCGGGTGACGCGTATAAGGACGGCGGGATATTTACTTCTCCTCAAAGCAACGGCTATTATGGCCCGAGTTTTGTGACCATATCCGATATTACCGGCATGGCCACCACAACTTTGACTGCCCAAATGGCTATCGTCCCGGTGGTCACCAGCCTCGGTTTCTTAAAGTCGGTCTTATACCCCAATCCGGTAAAAACTTCCGCTACGGCTACCATAAGAGGAATATTCGCGAAACAGTTCGATTCCGCCGCTCTAAAGATCTATACCGCCGGAGGAGAGCTGGTATTTGAGGGGCAACTAACAACCTCTAATTTTCAATCAAGTATATCACTTACTGATCAGTTGATCTATGACTATGTCTGGGACCTAAAGGACTCCTCCGGGTCAAGAGTGGCAAATGGAATTTACTTTTGTGTCATAGCCGCTCAAATACAGGGCAGAACGGAGAAAAGAATAGGGAAGCTGGCGGTTATACGGTAATTATTTAACTTGAAACTCTGCTATCCAAGCCGGAATTTAAAATAAATTCAATATATATTGACATAAATTTGTATATTAGGAGTATAATCAATAGTGAAGGGATAAAAAAGAGGTGGTAAAATGAATAAAATGCCGGCACAAATTAGAGACGCGGTAAAAAAAGTACTGCTGGAGAATAAGGGATACTTTATCACGGTCTATCAGATCTATGGCGAGTTATCTGGCGCAACACGTAAAAATATTAAGGCCTATACGGAGAAATGTAATATAGTGGAAAAAACTTTCAGTCAATTGCATGCTGTCGCGGAGGCGGCCAAGATGGTGGCAAATGACACGGATGGAAGTTTCACCAGAGCAGCAGGCTGGAAAAATTGCCGGCTTTACCGTATTAAGGCGAAAGCTGCAGTTAAAAAACCACAATAAATATCTGCAGTTTGGGCATCTTTTGTAGCTGCCTCATTTATGAGGCCAAAATGCTTGCTGTCATCCCTCAGGCAAACTGCAGTTCTTATATAGATCCTATTTTCTCGGGGAAGTTGCGGGCAAAAACCGAAAATAATTGACAAAAACCGGATTTCTGCTATACTTTAGTCAGTATTGTTCTGAAAGTGGATGGGGAGCTAAAAATGGAATATGAAGAAGGAACGGCACTCTGGCTTGCACTTATAGCGTTGGGAATTATTCTGGTATTTATCGTTTCTATCTGGCTTGGCGGAACAAAATGGATCTATGATTTTCTGGATTTCTTTAAAACTTGATTATAGCTTCCTGTCTTCTGTTACCTCTTGCCTTCAGCGTGTTTCCTGTCTATCCTTGAGCTAAAAATTGAATTACTTTTAAAAAACTGCTACAATATTCAGGTCAAACCAATATCAGCAAAAGGGGGAAGCATGAAATATTTTGTTCTAGCTCTTGCGTTTTCCTGCGGTCTTTTCTTTACGTCCCGCGCAACCGCGGCCTTTGGCCCGGATATAGATCCCAAGCCGGTATTTGAAGAAAATTTTGATAAAATAGACAGCACGGTGTGGGAGGTCGCGGGCTGGGTTGAAGAGAGTAAAACCTCCCCTGCCCGGTGTACCGTTTCAAACGGCATGCTGAATATGATCTTCAAATATGATTCAGCTTCCAAGAGTAATCTCGGTTCTGCCCTGCAGACCAGGCAAACCTTCCTTTACGGGCGCTGGGAATACAGAGCTAAACCCTCCGACGTTAAGGGCGTCCTTAACTCTTTTTACACCATAGACTGGGGCGATAAAGGCAAAGGCACCAGGCAGGAGATAGATATTGAATTCCTTACTTTTCAGTTCGGAAAAGGGAGCGGCAGGGTCCACTGTGCCGTGCACGCGGCCGGGAAAAAAAGTTTCGACACCCATCCTGATGCACCCCTGAGTTTTAATCCCTCAGAGGATTTTCATATCTATGGTTTTGAGGTCACTCCGGAAAAAATAGAATGGTTTGCGGATAAAAAAGTCATCTGTTCCTACACCTATAGCGGCAATGATATTAAAATAGATGCTCCCTATATGCTGAAGATGAACTTCTGGTCCAATAAGAATTGGATAAAAGGGCCTCCCCCGGGTGATGTTGAATGCGTATATCAGATCGACTGGATAAAATTCTACCCTTATATTGGCAATAAAAAATAACCGGCAGCTCCGTGTTCCTTACTCCGGCCTGCCGGACATTTTTCTCAGGCATAAAAAAGGCAGCGGCAAACAGGAAATGAAAGATATAGAAAAAAAGACAGACTTGTGGCAGTAGAAGTAGTTATCTAAACAGCTTTGTCATCCTGCCTGTCCGCCTGTGGAGGAAGTGCCTTTAACGAAGGATCTCTGTATTTTAGTCTGAAAAGCAGGGATGTTTCGCCGGTAGGAAAACGGCTCAACATGACAAAAAAAAGATGGGGCAGGCAGTTAAAATCCGAAGGAATGCTGGTAAAAGCAGATGTAAGCAGAGAGCTGCTAAAAGAAGTTTGAAATACGATAAAAATATCAGGAGGAGTAATGAAGAAAAAAATACAACTTGGGAAAAAAGAATACTATGATAAAATGTACGCGTGCTGGCTGGGGAAAAATATCGGCGGGACCCTGGGTGCCCCCTACGAAGTAAAAAAACATGTTAATGACCTGACCTTTTATTCTCCGGTCCCGCAGGGCTCTGCCCCGAATGACGATCTGGATCTCCAACTGGTCTGGCTAAAACTCCTTGAAGATAAAGCTGCTTTACCCGAGCTTGAAGATATCGCGGGCTACTGGAAGAAATTTTCCGCTAATTATCCCTGGGATGAGTACGGTTTTTGCGCGAGAAACCTTGAAAGAGGCCTTTTACCGCCGGTTTCCGGCTGTTTTGAAAACTTCTTTATAGATAACATGGGTTCCCCGATAAGGAGCGAGATCTGGGCCTGTTTGTTTCCGGCCAATCCCCAGGCCGCCGCGGTAATGGCCTGGAAAGATTCGGCCATGGACCATTCCGGCGGGCAGGGAACCTACGGTGAAATGTTCTGGGCCGCGGTAGAAAGCGCGGCTTTCGTGGAATCTGATCCGGAAATACTTATTAAGATAGGACTGGAGATGATCCCGGGCTACACCGAGATCTCCCGGGTGATAAGGGACGCGGTCTGGTGTTACAAGAACGGAATCAGATGGGCTGATGCCAGGAACAAGCTGGCCGAGTGCTACGGCGGTAACCATGGCTGCCACGCGGTGCCGAACCACGGTTTTACCATCCTGGGCTGGCTTTACGGAAAAGATTTCGGCGACAAATTATGCAAAGCCGTTAACTGCGGGTATGATACCGACTGCACCGGCGCTACTCTCGGCTCGGTGCTCGGTATTATCGGCGGCAGGAAAGGGATCCCCAAAAAATGGCTCGCGCCTATCGGCGAAAAAATAGTCCTGCATAAGCTTACCGGAAAATGCGGCGCCCCGAAGAACGTAAAAGAGCTTTCCGGCCGCATGCTAAAAATAGCGGAGAAATTTGAGAATTGTTCGGCCTCTGCCGGTTTCGGGAAAAGGACAGTCCTTCCGAAAGATCTGCGGTCACTGCTTTTCAAGAATGAAGAAGCGCTTAAAATATTGAAGACCGACCCGCAATCCTCCATAGTCGTAAGAAAGGGCTTTACCATAACTCTGCATTACAACGGAGACCCTGTTATACTTCCCGGGATAAGAAAAACCCTGAGAGTGTCGGTAGCTGTAAAGGATGTACCGGTGAACGCGGGGATAGAACTCAAGGCCCCGAAGGGCTGGCAGGTTTTAGAAGGAAATTCCGGGGAAACGGGCAGCAGGTCTTTTGAACTCCTGACCAGGAACGAGCAGGGCAGGAATATTATTACCGTTGTTGTTAATTTCCGGGGGCAGAAGGCCTCTGCGGATTTCATGCTCTTTGGCAGCGAAGAGGCCAAAGGTTTTGAACCCGGAAGGAATGTAAGAAGCTGTAAAAATTGCGGCAGAAGAATAATAAAATGCACCTGCAAAAAAAGCAGGATCCTGGACTTCGGCCTGGTGGGCTTTGACCAGAAAGATTTTCTGGATAAATTTTTCATGTAAATTCCCGCGGTCTTAATGGGAATATTTTTCTTAAAGAATTTTAGCTGTCATTGCGCCTGTCCGCCGGGCTTTAGGGAGGAAGGAATAAGGCGACAGCCGTGATTAAATGACAGATATAGCCGACAGTTTATGAGAAATTTCAGTACTTTTCTAAAGGCACACCTTAAGGTTCCGTATCACTTTCCGCCGAAAACCTTTTTTACCGCTTCAAGATAACCGTAGCCGAACATGGTACAGGGTTCCAGGTAACTGGTCTCGGTCCATTCATTCCAGCTATTGACCGTGATGAGCGGTGCCTGGGCCGGCCTTGCGTCCGCGTAGGACTTCGCCAGCTTAAGCGCCTTTTCAAAATTAGCGGGAGTATTGTTCTTCACTATCCCGGGCCGGAACATTTCAAACCTAGGGTTATTATCCCAGCCGATAGAAACATGCGGGTAATACGGGATCTTGAATTCCTTTGAAAAATTTTCCCATTCCGCTGACACAGCTTTCATTATCTCAAGATAATCCCTGTCAACGTCGGTCATCTGGACTATTTGATAATTTGTTACGCTGTCAAACCTGAGTTTTTCAATAATTTCTTTCTGCGTGCCGATATTTTTTCCCGAAATGAGGACAGGATTACTGCTTTTGCCCCAGAGCGTAAGCTGCAATTCCAGGCCTTTGAAGCCCGCTTTTACCGTTTCTTTGCGGAACCATTTAAGCGCCTCAACTGCCTGTTTGAGCCCGCCCAGGCCCTTAATTAGATTGCCAAGTTCAAACAGCATAAAACAGGGTTTGCCGTTCAGTTTGAAATACTGCGGCTGCGAGAAGTAACGGTCAATGATGCGGTGGACAGCAATTTCAAACTCCTGCCTGTCTATGCCGCCTTTCCAGATAACAGTATCATCATCTTTCTTGCCGGTATTACGTTTATCCCAGAGCATAGTGGCGTCATGATTGGCCCACATCAGATAGAATTTCATGCGGTCCTTGTTCTTCGCTTTCAGGTACCCGTCATTGAGACAGCCTTCAAGGAACGGCAAGCCGTCATACCAGTACCAGTCATAAATAAAAACATTTACTCCGTGGTCTGCGGCCGCGTCTATCTGCATCTGCATAACATGCGGGTCTGCTTCATTCACGTACCCCCACAAAGGGAAGCGGGGCTGTTCGTGCCCGGGAAACTTCGGTTTGTTGCTCATAACCGTCTGCCACTCGCCTATCCCGTCCGGCCAGAATATTTTTGCCCGCGGGTCAGGGTGGTAGGAAGGCCAAACATAGGCCGCTATATCGTAAACTTTTTTCATGTTTTCTCCTCGTTTTTTTCTTGTCATGTTGAGCCATTTTTCTCTTGGCGAAACATCCCTGCTTTTCAGACTTTAGATTAGGTATGGTGTTAAAAAAGCCATTCCGTTCTCTGGAACGCTCACATTAAAAGTATTATACCTTCAAGCAATTCAATATGCAAGGAAAAGCAAAAAGCTAAGGCCGGGAACTTCCTCAAGACGGGTTTTTTTATGATTTTGTAGTTGCCATATTTCCGCCTGAGGCGGATCTGCCTATGGCATGACATCGGGCCTCCTTTGCTCCCGCTCTGGTCAATTTATACTATTTACATTTCCGGGATTTAACTATATGATTATGTTTAAGAGGTGCCAGATGAAGATAAAGATCATGGTTCTTGCGGTGTTTTTGTGTTTTCTATTGTTTCCGGCGGCAGTATTTTCTTCAGATATTACTTTTGGGAAGAATAACGAAATGTATGTTGACGGCAAACTATTTATGCCTGTACATGCCTGGGCCGCGAATATGAAAGATGCTGACAGATTGCAGAAAATGGGAATAAATGTTCTTTACGGAATTGATAATACCGCTCTGGCCTGGAAAGATATTTCTCCGGAATCCCTGGAATTCACAAAAAAGACGCTTGATGAACTCGCGAAAAGGAAGATGTACGGTATTTTATTCATTCATGCCTGGTGGGATGAGGATCTTAAAAGAAGAGGCACTATGAAGGAGCCGGGGGAGCTGATAAAAATGTTCAAGGATCATCCCGCGCTTCTGGGCTGGCATATTTCTACTGAAGCCGATATGGGAATGGGAAAAAAGGAAAAAACCTGGAAACCAAAACAGGCCGGAACACCTCAGGACCTGGAAATGAAATATAAAACAGTAAAAGAAGCTGATCCCAAGCATCCTGTGGTTTTGATGGTCAGCGGCGGGCAAACCCTTGCAAAAGACAGGAATTTTGGCTGGACTCTTCCGACCCCTGAAGACTGGTATTTTAGTGCCGCCCGGTGGTGCGATATTTTATACGTTGACACTTTTCCGGTATGCAGTAATTATGTGAAAGACCTGAAAATGGTCGCGGATTCTGTTGATAAAATAAAGAAATATTCCAAAGGTGTCAAAAGCTTGTGGTCTGCTTCTGACGCGGGGGACAGGAAAAGGTGGTCCAAGAATGCCCCGGCGCCTTCCGGAAAGCAGATTAAATGCGAGCTCTGGATGTCGTTAATTCACGGCGCGCACGGGCTCGGTTTTGATTATACCGGGTTCAATCCTTTTGCCTCTATCAGGATCGACCCGCAGGCGGAAGAATTGCTTGCCGCAGCGGTAAAAGAAGTTCAGACCCTGAAAGAACCTTTATTGCTGGGAGAAACTGCCGCTGAAGTAAAAGTTATTTCAAACGGGCAGGGAAAAGTTGATCTGCTCGCGAAAAGATACAATAACAAACTGTATATTTTCTGCGTAAATGTGGAAGCTGAAAAATGCAGCGCTGAAGTTACAAATACCGGCGGGAAAAGCGCGGAGGCAGTTAACGAAGGCAGGACTGTCCCTCTCAAGGCCGGGAGTTTTGTTGATACCTTTGAAGCTTATGCGGTCCATTTGTATATCGTAGAATGACCTGCTAAAAACTTTGTATTGGTTTTCTGATCTTTTGGAGTAAATATGAAATATAATAAAATATATGCCGGGCATGTTCTTGTTTTTATCGCTTTGTTTCTGCTTGGCTCCTTGGAACTATTTGCCGGAACACGTTTTGCTGTTATGGCGGATACCCATGTTAGCACGAATATCGCCAAATTCACTAAGTATGAAAAATTTATTGCCGCTCTGGACCCAAAACCCGCTTGTGTCCTGATATGCGGTGACTTAACTGATAAGGGCAGTGAAAGCCAGCTGAAATTGTTCGAATCAGGGAAAAAACTTTTTTCCGCTGTTGGAATTCCCGTATATGTAACAGTGGGAAATCATGAATTGTTCAATAAAGATATTGGACAAACCTACATTCAAAACATATTCGAAATGCCAAAAAACGGGCCAAAAGGTTTCGAAGGGCTTACATATTCTTTTGATCATGAGGATGTCCATTTCATAAGCCTCGATTCTGATTACTTTGGAAGCCGGGGCATAATAAACGATGTGCAAAGGGACTGGCTGGAAAAAGATCTTGAAAAGAATAAAAAATCGCATGTTTTTGCATTTTATCATGAACCTGCGTACCCTATCGGCGGGCATCTGGGCACATCGCTTGATAAAGAAAGTGATGAAAGAGACCGTCTTTGGGCAATAATAGATAAATATAATATAGACGCTGTTTTTAACGGGCATGAACATCACTACTCGCGTTTATTAGTCGACAAAAAAATAGATCCTGCCTGGCAAAATGCTGTCTATCAAATAGTAGTGCCCTCGGCCGGAGAAAGGCTTCATGATAGCAATATTCTCAAACCGGAAGTCTATATCCCAACGGCCGGCGGATATGTTGTTGTAGACGTTAAAGAAAATGAGTCAAATATTAAGGCCTTTGACAGTTCGAATCATTCAATAGATGAATTTGTAATAATTCGTAATTTAAGGAAGTAACCTGCACTAAACAGTATAACCTTGTCTGAAAAAATTAATATGAAAAAGAAAATATATTTTAACAACTTTGTATTCGTGGTTTTTGGCATATTTAGGTCTTAGTGATCTGTCCCGGACATTATGCCTTCCATGCTGCCTAAGGGACTTGCTCTCAAACCTTAAAAAATGCTATAAGTTATAATAGTTCAAAGGAGGAATACAATGAGAAAGGCAATAAAAACAGCGGCAGCGTTATTTTTGCTCCTGAGCACCGTATTTTTGACAAAGTCTCCGGCCGGAGATGCAAAGGTCTGGACCTGTGACGCGGTAACGGATGAAATCGACAGAAACGCGGTGAAGGAGTTAAAACCGCTTAGACTGGTAGGGGCCAGAAACGGAACTTTCTCCGGCAAGGTAGTAATAGAGTCCAATACCGCTATTACCGGCATCAGTGCTTCAGCAGGCGCGCTTTCCGGAAAAACCGGGAGCATTCCGGTTTCTAACATACAAATTCGCTACGGCAAAGATTGGAGTGTGCGGGGCATGGGTGAGAAACGGGATATTCTGCTTGAGAAGCCCGAAGATTGCCCTCCCGTCAGTGGCCGCGCGTTCGCTGTTGTGTGGGTCACAGTAAATATTCCCAGAGACGCGAAGGCAGGGAATTATACCGGCGAAGTGAAAGTAAAAGCCGCCGGAGTTGATCAAAAGTATGTGAAAGTAAGTTTGGAGGTTTCGGACTGGGCCCTGCCGGAGCCGCAGGATTACAGGACCTTTATGGATTTCATCCAGTCCCCTGATACTCTGGCTCTTGAATACAAAGTTCCGCTCTGGTCCGAAAAGCACTGGAAACTTATTGAACGTGCTTTCAAACTTTTGAGTTCCACCGGCAGCCGTATCGTCTATGTGCCGCTTATTTGCAGGACAAACCTGGGGAACGAACAATCCATGGTCCGCTGGATAAAAAAAGGCGAGAACAGGTATGATCATGACTACAGCATCATGGACAGATATATTGATACGGCCGTTGCGAACCTCGGGAAACCCAAAATAGTCGTTTTTCAGGTCTGGGATCTTTGTATGTCCTCGAACGAAAAATGGATCATAGGCCGGGGAAATTCCTTTGATCCTGAAATACAAAAGGCAATAACAGAGAACCGCAAAGCGCTGCTCAACAAAGGGCCGCGTGTATCATCCCTGGATCCCGTGACTAATGAGACAGGTATGTTAACGCTGACCCGTTACGAAGACCCTGCAAGCAAGGCCCTGTGGGCACCCCTGTTTGCGGGAGTAATAGAGCATATGAAAAAACGCGGCCTGGAAAAGGCCATTATGCTTGGGCTTATGAATGACATCCAGCCCAATAAAACTGAGGTAACCTTCTGGAATGAAGTATCAAAAAACGCGCCCTGGGTGAGCCACGGCCATGTCGGAGCCAAAGACGACGTGGTTATAGGTAACAAGGGGCTGTATAAGCTTGCCGATATCGGTTACGCGGCCTTTGTTGCCGGCCTGACTTATAACGTGAATATTGAAAAAGGACGCAAGTATGGCTGGCAAAATCCCGGAATTATGGCGGCCTATGTCAGAGGCGGGGCGAGAAATCAGCTCCAGCCCGCGGAAATCCGTGAACTTCCGGCCTTTGATATTACCGGAGGCGCTCTGCGCGGAGAAGGCCGGATCGGCGCCGACTACTGGCCTGTACTTAACAATAAAAAAGGTGAACGCTCTGCTCCGGTTTATTCCCGCTATCCGGAAAACAACTGGAGGAATCTTGACATCCTCGACTTTTTCTTAGCCCCCGGGCCCGAGATGGTAGTGTCTACAGCGCACCTGGAGTATTTAAAGGAAGGCACGCAGGTATGCGAGGCGAGGATCTTTCTTGAAGACGCTCTGCTGGATTCTTCTAAAAAAGTAAAACTCGGAGCGGAACTCGCGAAAAAATGCCAGGATGCTCTTGATGAACATCACAAAGCGATGTGGAAGATCGTCTGGGACACTGATGAAAGTATTAAGAACTTCGGCCAGGTATCCGGCGGCCGCTTTCCTGCTGAGTCCTTATGGGGAGAGCTGTTCAAGACCGGCGCGAGAAAAGCGGGATTCTTCGACAAAGATGCCAGGACTGAACTGATGGAAGAGGCGAAAAAAGGCAAGGCAAAGTTCATAGTCGGCTGGCAGGAAAGGGAAAAGAAGATTTTTGACCTTGCGGGCGAGGCCTACACGAAACTTAACTCAAAATAGCCGGGGTCTATTTACCGGAAAGTTGTGAAGGAACTTTAACTGCCGGTTTTCTGTAAAAAATTGTTCATAAAACACTTGATAAAAAGTTATCTGCATAGCTTTGTAATACTGCCAGTCCGCCTGTGGAGGAAGTGCTTTGACGAAGGATCTCTGTATTTAAGTCTGAAAAGCAGTGATGTTTCGCCGGAAGAAAAATGGCTCAACATGACAAGAAAAAGGAGAATAAATGGGCTGGCTCTACGTTGTTCTGACCGCGCTGAGTTTTGGTTTACTCGCGTTCTTTTCAAGGTTTGGTACCGTCAAAGGCGGAAAACCTGAAGGTATTTGTCTGGGCATCTATAGTTCTGCAGCTCTTGTTACTCTTATCATCTGCCTCGCGCAGGGGGATATTACTTTTTCGAAAGAACTCCTGCTTTACGGGCTTATCTCCGGTATCTTCGGTATCGCCGCGTATATCTTTTTTAGCCACGCTCTAAAGATCGGGCATTACGGCTTCTCGATCTCTTTTGTTTCGACAAGCTTTTTGATCCCGGTCATCTTTTCAATTATTATCTGGCATGAAAAACTGGTACCGGAGGGAATATTACTTATAGTGGCTTCAACATTCCTGATAGCTTTCTCTGAAGAAAAGAAAACCCCGGTGAACCAAAAAATATGGGGAAAATGGCTGGTATTTTCGATACTGGCATTTATTTTTAACGGCTTGTGCCTGATAAGCCAGGCGTATTCTTCATTCCTGCCAAAAGAGGCTACCTTTAAATTTCTATTTTTAAATTATATTGTGGGGGCTCTTGTCTCCCTGGTACTAGTGTTTAAGAAAAAAGAATTTACTTTTGTGGAAATGAAATACGGCTTTTTGGGCGGCCTTTCCAGCATCAGCGGTACTTATTTTACGCTCTATGCCTGCATGCTCCTGCAAAAAAACATAGTATTCTCAGTTTATTGCACTCTCTATATGATACTGGGAGCGTTGATCTCTCTTTTATTTTTCAAGGAAAAACTCACAAAAGCGGGTTTTTGGGGTATACTTTGCGGGATAGCAGGAATAATCCTGGTCAGTTTTAAAATAACATTTTTTTAACACGGGAGAGGTTGGAAATGAAAAAGCTTATATTTCTTTTGTTTCTACTCGCATTCTTTTTCTCCGGCTGCGGCGCCTTGCAGGAGATCTACAGAATAGACAAGGTAAAGCAAGAAAACTGTAATCCGTGCGAAGAAAAGAAAACACAAAAATGACCATCCATAAATCACTCAATCTGGATACAGTAAAAAAGCTGCAAGAATAACCGATTATATTACGTTATCTCAAAGCAAATGCCCTCATCTTTTATTTGTAGTTTCCCAGGGAGGGTACCCTGGAAGTTACTCATTAGAATATTCAAGGAAAGACATGATGGATCTTATCTTTAAGCCTTTAGAAAAAGATGAAAGTAACCCTATCTGGCAATATATTATTGAAAGAATAGCAAAAGTAGAGATAGAAAACTCAGTCTGTTTTGAACTATATGATTGCACAATCTTAGACGGTGGCAGTTATTTAGTAGCATTTCAAAAGGAATAATATTTCAAAGACGTTTACCTTCGTTTTAAAGAATATTTATGGTAAAATCATCTTAAACGTATTATTATTTTTGATTTAGTGGCTATTTTAAAATAGTGGGGAGTGGATTTTAAATGAAGCGTTCATATTATTCGTCAACAATAAAAGAATTTTTGAAAACAAATTCTGACAAAATTATTGGTCAACTTGTTTCTACAAGTGTGTTCGCGGACGAGCAGACACAAAAGGTGGCTTGGTTAAAACAGATAGATATACTAAAAATCGTGCTGGTAAATATTGAAGGAAATATTTATTTTGAATATTCAATACCTCGTATGGGAGAGAGAATAGACGTAGTTCTTGTGGTCAAATCTGTAATCTTTGTTTTGGAATTCAAAGTTGGGAAAAAAGAACTTAGCAATACAGATGTTGATCAGGTTTATGATTATGCTCTAGATTTGAAAAACTTTCACGAACCCAGTCATAAAACTTGTATTGCGCCTGTGTTGATCTTAACTGAAGCGAAAACCAATTCTCCGATTATTGAAACCACAGTCTTAAAGGATGGATTGCTCCAGCCCATTGTTACCAATGTGAAAATGCTGAAAGATGTTATTAAAGATGTGCTTCTATTTTCTGATGAACCTATAATAAATGTAAAGGAATGGGAAGAGGGTTCATATCGTCCAACTCCAACGATAATAGAAGCGGCGGTTGCCTTATATGCAGGGCACGATGTTGAAGAAATTTCAAGAAGTGATGCCGGGGCTATTAATCTAAAGCAAACTTCTTCAACTGTCTCTGAAATTATAAGAAAATCAAAAGAAACAAGGAAGAAGGCAATTTGCTTTGTTACAGGAGTGCCGGGAGCTGGTAAAACTCTCGTAGGTTTGAATATAGCAACTACTCATAATGACAAGAAAGATGAAGAATATAGTGTTTTTCTATCTGGGAATGGACCACTTGTGGCAATTCTTAGAGAAGCACTGACAAGAGATCGGGTAAAGCAGGAAAAGGAAAAAGGGAAAAAAGTTAAGAAAGGCGAAGTGTTTAGCAAAGTTAAAATGTTCATTCAGAATGTACATAATTTTAGAGATGAAGGTCTTAAAGATAGCGTTAAACCACCTTTTGAGCATGTGGCGATATTTGACGAAGCACAGAGAGCGTGGAATGTACTACAAACCACCAATTTTATGGCTAGAAAGAAAAACACGCCGGACTTCAATCGGTCAGAACCGGAATTTCTAATTTCTTGCTTAGACAGGCACAAAGATTGGGCTGTAATTGTTTGTTTAGTGGGAGGTGGACAGGAAATAAACACCGGCGAAGCCGGAATAGGAGAGTGGATTGAATCTCTAAAAAAGAGTTATCCTGACTGGTATATTTATATATCGCCCAAATTACACGACTCTGAATACGGTGCCGGAAAAGTCCTTGAAGAAATTAAGAACAATAAAAATGTAACCTACAATCCTGACTTGCATCTATCTGTGTCCATGCGATCCTTTCGGGCTGAAAATGTTTCATTGCTGGTTAAACAACTCCTGGATTTGGATGCGAAAGAGGCGAAAAAGTCTCGGGAATTACTAAAAGCAAAATATCCAATAGTCTTAGCGCGTGACTTTGTTAAGGCAAAAAAGTGGTTAAAGGAAAAAGCAAGAGGAACGGAAAGATACGGCATGGTCGTTTCATCACAAGCGGAAAGGCTAAAACCTTATGCCATTGATGTTAAATCTCCAATGGATCCGGTTCATTGGTTTCTTGACAAAAAGAATGATGTTAGATCATCTTTCTATCTTGAAGATGTTGCAACTGAATTCGACATCCAGGGCTTAGAGCTGGATTGGGCATGTGTTGCCTGGGATGCCGATTTTAGATACGTTGAAAACAATTGGCAGCATTGGTCTTTCTGTGGTGCCAAATGGCAAAACATTAACAAAGAAGAACGCAAAAAATACCAAAAGAATGCATATCGTGTATTGTTAACCCGCGCTAGGCAAGGAATGGTCATAGTCGTCCCCGAAGGCGACAAAGCAGATAAGACAAGACCGCCGGAATATTACAACTCAACTTATGAATACTTAAAAAGTATTGGGTTTGAGGTAATTTGAAATTACAAAAGGTTTATTAAGAGGATATTTTTCCTATCTTACACATAAATACTCACTAAAAATAATATTTCGGAGGCTATAACCTAATGCGTTCCTATGAATCACCATCCTCACTTAATCTTTACATCGAATGTCCGAAAAAATATTGGTTTAATTATATTGAGAAGCCGGACATTGAAGAGGAAAAGCATCTTTATTTTGCTCTGGGGACTGCTTTCCATTCGGCCATGGAGTTTCTTTATGGCGAGGTGAAAAAAAGTAAAGTTCCTTCTCTTTCAGAAGTCATTTTGGCTTTTGAGAAAAGCTGGACTGAGGAATGCGCGGAAGACGGGATGCCTGAAGAAGAGGGCGGTCTTACGCTTGAAGAAACAAGAAAGGCGGGAATTGACTGCGTTACCAGGTATTATGAAACGAAAAAACCGTTCAACGAAGGTATCGTTGTAATGATGGAGAGTGATATTGATTTTTTCCTGGAGGGTGATAAGTACAAGGTAAAGTGCAAGATAGACCGGGTCATGAATTCCGGGAAACAAAAGTTTGAGATACATGACTATAAAACATCGAAAAAACCCAGTTCTGAAGCCGATCTGAAAAAAGATAACCAGGCGGCTCTTTATGCCATGGCTCTCAGGTCTTTTTCAACGGATATTAAATATATTTCACTTATCTGGCATTATGTCAGGGTAGGCATGGATGTGCCTTTTAGTTTCAATGAAAAGGAACTGGAGCTGTTCAAAGAAGAGCTTTCTTGCGTGTATAGAAAGATAAGTGCCGGTGAGTTTGGCATGAATATCGGCAATCACTGTGACTGGTGTGACTTTCGTTCTTTGTGCCCCTCAAGGACGCATGCGGTTAAGATAGAAAAACTTCCGGAAAAGGATCTTCAAAAGGATGACGGGGTAAAACTTGTTGATAAATTGACCAAACTGGACGCGGAAAAGAAAGAACTTAACTCAAAATTTGAAGAGCTCGAGGAAAAAATAGAAGAGGTAAAGAATGACATTGCCGCTTATTCCAATAAATTCAAATACGCGGTTATAATAGGAAGCGAGAAGCAGGCAAAAGTAGTTCTTGGCAAAGAACTTTCCCTGCCCGGCAAGAATGATGAGAAAACTGAAGAATTGCAGGCAAAAGTTAAAAAATTAAAACTATGGAACGAACTCTCCATGCTTGATGCCCCAAAACTCAAAAGTTACATCAAAGAGAAAAAACTCACCGAAGCCCAGGAAAAAGAGCTAAGGAAATTTGCTGAAGAAAAAGAAACCCTAAAAGTAACCCTTTCCAACAAAAAGGAAGAGAAGGAAAAGGAATGAGTATAAGAGCGGTCAAATTGTTATATATGACGCACCGTTCTGAAAATGTTTACTGTTTTGCATATCTAAGAGAACCATGAGGCCTTACCGGGAAAAAAACAACTAAGCTGCAAATTAATTAATACTATTGACATTTAACTTACAATGTACTAGAATTATCATAATGAACAAATACTATACAATACGTCCATTAGGAGAACACTATGTTACGAGATGTAATAATACAAAATAGGGCAGAACGGGATGAATATATTTCAAAACCATTTATTTCAAGAGAAGATGTAAAGATCCCGGAGAAACTGCTTGAATCGAAACTTATTAAGGTAATAACAGGAGCCAGAAGGACCGGAAAGTCAGTATTCTGTTTTTTGCTGCTGAAAGGAAAAAAATTCGGGTACTTGAATTTTGATGACACACAGCTCATTCAGGAAAAAAACACAGATAATATAATAAAAATGCTGCATGATGTATATCCAGAAGCAGAATACTACTTTTTCGATGAGATACAAAATTTGCCTGATTGGGAGCTTTTTGTAAATAAACTGCAGCGACGGGGTTACAATCTTATACTTACCGGATCTAACTCTAAATTGCTTTCAGGAGAACTGGCGAGCAGTCTTACCGGAAGATATATTCCGGTAGATGTGCTGCCTTTTAGTTTTAAGGAATTTCTGCTGGCGGGAGGAATAGAGACCGGAGATGGGAAAATGAGCTTGCCTGAACATAAGGGCAAGGTGCAGAATGCCCTTGAAAATTATCTTTCAGAAGGAGGTTATCCGGAAGTCGTAGTGAATAAAGTTGCGCCTGATAAATATCTTGAGACCCTTTTTGACGCTGTTTTGCTTAAAGATATAGTTAAAAGATACAGGATAAGAAAACCTGATAATCTGATGGAACTGGCATATTATCTTATGTCTAATGTTTGTGGTGAGTATTCGTTTGCAGGGATACAGGAAAGCTTTGGTTTTAAGAGCAGAACAACGGTACAAAAGTACATGAGATACATGGAAGATGTTTACCTGATGTTCGGACTTAACAGATTTTCATATAAAGTGAAAGAGCAAGTTAACGCTAAGAAAAAACTATATATTCTTGATAACGGTTTTGTAAAAGCAAAAGCTTTTAAATTTTCTCCGGACAAGGGGCATTTGCTTGAGAATGTTGTGTTTGTTGAACTCATGAGGCGCGGCTTTGAACCCAATAAAGATCTTTTTTATCATAAAAATGCCGATAATACTGAAATAGATTTTGTGGCCCGCGATAACAGGAGAATAAGCCGCCTATACCAGTGTGTGTATGATGTTTCAGGTATTGGCGTTAAGAACCGGGAAGAAAAGTCGTTACTAAAAGCTTCCAATGAATTAGATTGCAAAGACCTGACAATTCTAACCCGGGACTATGACGCTGATAAAAAAGTTGAAGGAAAAACTATTAATTATGTTTCTTTATTGACATGGCTGACAGCATAAAAGGATAGAAGATCAAGTCCTAGGTTCTGGGTACTAGGAAAAACGAATAAAAGGAGGAGAAATGTTTTTTGGCTGCAAGAAGGACAAAAAGGATAACAGAGACTATCTGATGAGAGCGTATCTTCCGATTTTGAAACTACCTATAAAGGTGGATCATACTGCGAAGATGACGCCGGTCAGGGACCAGGGGGATGAGGGGACTTGTGTGGGGTTTTCTTCGGTCGCGGGGATGAAGGAGTATCAGGAGAAGATCGATTATAAAAAATATGTGGAGCTTTCGCCAAGGTATCTTTATGCGGAGTGCAAGAAGATAGACAGATCTGCGGGGGAGGGGACGACCATCAGGACGGCGATGAAGGTGCTAAAGCATCTCGGGGTCTGCAGGGAGAAATTTTGGCCTTATAAGCCGCATCAGAAGGACAGGGCAAAGGCGGGAGCGGTCTCGGACGCGAAGAAAAACAGAGTGCTTACCTATGCGAGGATAGTCGACCTATATGAATTGAAAGCCGGCCTGGCTCAAAAAGGGCCGTGCGTTATCGGGGTAGATGTATTCCGGGGAATGATGGAAACAAGGACAGGTGTGATCCCGCTTCCAAAGAGAGGCGAAAAGGTCCTTGGCGGCCATGCGATATGCCCTGTCGGGTACGATGATAATAAAGGCCTGATAAAATTCAAGAACTCCTGGTCAGAAAGATGGGGAGAAAAAGGGTACGGATACCTGAGTTACGATTATATCGATAAGTATATGATGGACGCCTGGAGTTCAGTTGATATAATAGATGCAAACCCTCTTACCGTAGGCAAGATAAGCGGATTTATCGATTATTAATTTCTGTTACAATACGCACGGTATTCCTTGACAAAACACACAAAAATGTATATAATTATACATATAGTTGTATGTAAATGTACAAATATTGTATAAAGAGGTAGTAATATGAGAATCGATAAGACAGGTTTGCTTGATAGTATCTCGGTTTGGAATAATTTTGTCGGAAGAAAAATAAAGCTTGTTGCTTGCGGAGGGACCGCAATGACACTGCTGGAGGTAAAAGTATCAACAAAAGATATAGATCTTATGGTGCCGGATGAAAAGGAGTATCAAGCTTTGCTTTCTAACCTTATTAAGTCAGGTTATAAGCAAACAACCGGCAGCGGGTGGGCAAAGGACGGTGTTTTTGTATACGATATATATTGCGGTAACAGGATACATACGACGGAATTGATCGAAAGCCCTCTTTTGCAGGGAAATAGTTTTCTTGTAAAAGAGTTTACTAAAATTGAGCTCAGAGTATTGAATTACTATGATCTGATCACAAGCAAGTTGATGAGAGGGACAGGAGTTGATCATGACGATTGTACGATGCTGGCAGAAGCAAAAAGGAAGGAAATAGACTTTGAAAAGCTGGAAAGCAGATTTAAAGAAACAGTTTCTTATGATATTTCAGAGGAAAGAGTGCTGCAGAATTTTAAAGATTTTAAGAACATTCTTATAAAGAAGAGGATAGCTTATGTTAAATGAAAAACTGAAAAAAGGACTTGAAGGGCTGGGTTTTTCAATGTTTGACACTGACAAGCAGGGTGAAGCTTCGGTTTTATTGGCAGATGTAGTTAAGAGCCGCGATATGCGTCTTTGGCACGGGTTTCCGGTTATGCTCGCAAATGCAAATGAAGAACATAAGTTCGTATTTGAAAAGTTCAAAGGAGAAATGGTTAAGAAAAGTGATCTGGAGAATGCGAAGCGTCTTGTTTCTCTTTCAGCTGAGGTTTACGACGGGGAGGGATACAAAAACACCTGGTTAAAAGGACTGAGAGAGTTTTATTCCGGGGCAAAGAAAAATAATGACCTGGATCTAGATAAAGCAGGGGAGCTGTTCAAGCTTTACTTCCTTCCTGCTGCAAGAAAGGTTAATGAGCTGCTTCCTGTAAAAAACGATAACTCGCTGGAGTATTCTTTATCAGAACTTTTCAGCCCCAAGCAGAAAGAACTGGTTTTGAAAAAATTCAAAAATGAAAAATTCACAAAGACCGAAAAAGAATACTATTCAAGAGTAGTAAAAAAGAAACTCCTGGCTGTATCCAATCAGGATCTATATAACCTTGCCAGATCCCTATTGAGGCCGTAATAACTGACCCTTTCCTGTTGAAAAAGAAGACAGCATAATGACCTTATATTAAACAGGAGTTCGAAAAGCAGATAGTATAGTTATAATAACAAGAAATAACTTTTACTTTACAAAAAACCTTATTTTTGCTATAATTTCCTTTCGCTATCATTCAAGTATAAGCAAGATGCAGTTGGTTTTTGTTCTTAATTAGTTATTAGCAATTAGTTATCAGTAATCCGTTATTACGCGGGAGTAGCTCAGTTGGTAGAGTATCAGTTTTCCAAACTGAATGTCGCGGGTTCGAGACCCGTCTCCCGCTTTTTTTGAGAATACATTCTCAAAAAAAGCGGCAGACGGGCAAGCCCTTGTCCTGACGGACACGACAATAATCAAATGGGATTATAATAAGGTAAGTCGTCCCGCTCCATTATGATTGCTTATAACTGATAAATAAAGAGAAGTTATTCTCAAAAAAAGCGGCAGACGGTGAATCCGAGATACTGCATTGAACTACAAGAACAATAGTAAATATATTAATTCATTAATGTAAGACCTTAGACTTTATGGACCTTACAGACTTTTTGACTTTTATTTTGTATTGGGCAGGTTGCGGAGTTGGTCAATCGCAATAGACTGTAAATCTATCGGCTGAAGCCTTCGAAGGTTCGAATCCTTCCCTGCCCACCATTTAAATGTTCAGGTTTATGTTTCTGACCCCGGTCCACAAGATGCGGGGCAGAAGAAAGAGGCGTATGTGGAAAGTTTAATAACTGTTTTAAGGGTCGAAATAACCGGTTGGCTGTATCCTTTAATAGGTGCAGGTAAGGCGTGCCTTAAATCCCTTCTTAGATCTGCGGTAAAAATAACAAACCTTGAAGAAAAAAATAATATAAAATCCCGGTTATCGGGTGGTATTTGTATTAGGGGAGTGGAAAATGGCCTGGCAGGATGATCATTTTTGTTTTGCTTGCGGGGACAGGAATCCGGACGGGTTGAACCTTGATTTCAGGGTGGACGGCGACAAGTTATTTGCCGAGTATACCTTTCCGAAGAAATTCCAGGGGTATGCTGATGTCGTGCATGGCGGGATGCTTTCGCTGGTGCTGGATGAAGTTATGGTGAACCTGCCCTGGAAGAAATACAATACCCCTGTCGTAAGCGCGGAGTTGAATATCCGGTTGAGAAAGCCGGTTAAGGTGGGGCAGAAAGTCATCTTTTCGGCCTGGATAGAAAAAGAGGCAAAGAATCTGGTTTTTATGAACGGAAAAGCGGAGCTGGAAAACGGCGAAGTAGCCGCGACCGCGACGGCAAAGTGTTTAAAAGTGGATTTTGAAATGATTGAAAACAGGTTAAGTAAAAAGTAAAAAAAGGTTCTAGGGGTCCGCCTAATGGCGAGATCTCTCCAAAACTTAGTTTTGGAGGACTGGGGGTTAGGTGTAGTTGCCTGATTCATCAGGCGGGAATACGCAACTACATAGTAAAAAAACATTAAATTGATTAAAATCTAATGCTTAAAGGAGCAGAATATGTTAGAAAATGCGGATAAAGTGTTTTATCCGAAGTCCATAGCGCTGGTAGGGGCTTCAACAAAGGAAAATACGTTAAGTCGTACCATCTTCACAAATCTTCAGGAGGGCGGATACAAGGGTCTTCTTTATCCCGTGAATCCAAAAGCTGAGGATATTCTTGGAACAAAGTGCTATCCCTCGGTGACCGCAATACCCGGGAATGTTGACCTGGCTGTTATTGTTATCCCTTCCAAATTTATTCCTGCTTCTCTGGAAGAATGCGGGAAGAAGGGGATCAAAGGCGTTATCATTATCTCTGCCGGTTTTAAAGAGGTCGGCGGGGAAGGTATTATGCTTGAAAAACAGGTCATTGAAATAATTAAGAAATACAACATGGCTCTTATCGGGCCCAATTGCCTGGGGGTCATAAATCCTGATCCAAAATCTTCGATGAACGCGGCCTTCGGAAAGTTCATGCCCAAAGCCGGCAACATTGCTTTTATTACCCAGTCGGGCGCTCTGGGTACGGCGATACTGGATTACGCCAAAGGGCTTAATATAGGGTTTTCAAAATTTATCTCCATGGGCAACAAAGCAGGGCTTAAAGAAATGGAGCTTTTGCAGTACCTTAAGGATGATGCCGCTACAAAAGTCATAATACTGTATGTCGAAGACATGTCCAATCCGAGAGGGTTCTTGAAGATCGCCTCCGAGATCAACGATGATGTGAACAATATGAAACCTATTATTGCGATGAAATCCGGGCGTACCGCGGAAGGTGCAAAAGCCGCGTCTTCCCATACGGGTGCGCTTGCCGGAGCGGATGAGATGTATGACGCGCTCTTTAATCAATGCAGTGTCATACGCGCCAATACCGTCGAAGAACTTCTTGACTTCTCCATGGCCTTCGCGCACATGCCTATTCCGAAAGGCAATAGAGTGTGTATCGTGACCAACGCTGGCGGCCCCGGGATCATGACCACGGATGCGGCCATAAAATACGGACTGCAGCTTGCCAAGCTTGACCCCGCGACAGTCGCGAAGCTTAGAGAAAAACTCCCGCCTACTTCCAACTTTAATAATCCCATAGATGTTATCGGTGATGCCCAGCACGACCGGTATGAATGGGCGCTTGATAATATAATGAAAGATAAAAATGTGGATTGCGTTATAGTGCTTTTGACGCCGCAGTCCGTGACTGACGTCGAAGAGATAGCCGCGTCGGTGGTAAAATGCACCAAAGGCACCAAGATACCCGTGCTGGCGTGCTTTATGGGAATAGTGGATGTCGCAAAAGGTATTGATATCCTGAAAGAGAATAATATCCCTGTTTACAGGTTCCCCGAAGAAGCCGCGCTCACGATGTCCGTAATGTATAAACACGGGCAGAATGTTTTCGCGCCCAAGACAGAAATTATCAAGTATAAAGCGGATAAAGCCGCGGCGCTTAAAGTAATTGAGAAAGCGAAAAAAGACGGAAGGAAATACCTGCCGGAACTTGAATCGCTTGAGGTTTTTAACGCGTACGGTTTCCCCACGCTTAGATCTGTCCTGTGTGCCACCTCTGATGACGCGGCAAAATGCGCGAAAGAAATAGGTTTTCCGGTCGTTATGAAGATAGTCTCCCCGGATATTATCCACAAGATAGATGTTAAAGGTGTTAAAGTAGGGCTGGATACAGAGCTTGAAGTAAAAGGCGCGTACGCTGAAATGATGCAGAATGTAAAAAATCTTATGCCCAAAGCAAAGATCTGGGGTGTAAATATCCAGCAGATGGCAAAAAAAGGCGAAGAGGTCATTGTGGGCGCAAAGAGAGACGAGTCGTTTGGCCCGCTCATAATGTTCGGCCTGGGCGGTTCTTTTGTCGAAGTGATGAAGGATGTGAGTTTCTCCATTGCCCCGGTACGGCTTTCAAGGGCACAGAAGATGATAAAGTCGGTCAAGACCTATAAGATACTTGAAGGCGTAAGAGGAAAACCGGCCTGCGATACCGACGCGATAGCGGATTGTATTTGCCGGCTGTCCCAGCTGATGATGGATTGCGAGGATATCGCGGAAGTTGATATGAACCCCGTGATAGTCCACGCAAAAGGCCTGGGCTGTAAATTAGCGGACGCGAGGATTATACTAAAGTAAGTTTATAAAGTTTATAAGGTTTGTAAAGTTTGTAAAGTCTAAGATCGTTGAAGGATATTGTAAGGGTCGAAAAAGTTTGTGTTTTATCTGTGTCATCTGTTTGCGTTTATCTGTGCCATCAGCCGCGACTTTTAGCGGCGTAAGGTCTAAGATCGTTGAAGGATGTTTTTTTGTCTGTGCATCTGCCTTCAAAAATGTAAATATTTTGATATTTGAGCATCCGCCTGGGCGGAAGCCGCGACTTTTAGCGGCGTAAGGTCTAAGATCGTTGAAGGATGTTTTTTTTGTCTGTGCATCTGCCTTCAAAAATGTAAATATTTTGATATTTGAGCATCCGCCTGGGCGGAAGCCGCAACTTTTAGCGGCAGTTGTCATCCTCGAGGGTGTTTATCGGGGATCCAGCGTCTTTGCTTGTGTTCTATCTGTGTCATCTGTTCGCGTTTATCTGTGACATCAGCTGCGCGTTTCGCAGCAGGAGGATGGTTATGAGAAAGTTTTTATGGTTGTTGCTTTTGGTGCCTTTCGTTTCCGGGGTACAGGGCGTTGAGCTCCCGGGGATAATTTCCAGCAATATGGTCCTTCAGCGGGATGTTGACCTTCCTATCTGGGGGTTTGGAGATGACGGGGAAAAAGTAACCGTAACTTTTCTTGATAAGAAGGTTTCGACCGTGGTGAAAGACGGCGCCTGGATGGTTAAACTCCCCCCGGCCAAGGCGGGCGGGCCTTTTACTATGACGGTAGAAGGGAAAGACAAAATTGAAATGGATAATATTCTTGTGGGCGAGGTCTGGCTTTGCAGCGGGCAGTCAAATATGGAATGGCAGGTACAGGGTTCTACCGGCTGGGCGGAAGAAAAGAAGGACGCGACCAATCCCAATCTTAGGCTTTTTACTCCTCCAAAAGATCCCAAGAAAACGGCTTTATACAGTTCTTTAAAGACAGTGAAAGGCAGATGGAAAGAATGCAATCCGGTAGCGGCGGGAACTTTTTCCGGCGTGGCCTACTTCTTCGGAAAGTCGCTTCAAAAGACCCTTAATGTCCCGGTGGGCCTTATCAATTCCTCTGTCGGCGGGACAGTTATTGAGTCCTGGATGAGCGCGGAAGCCCTGAGCTTAAGCAAAGAAAACGGCCTGAATGAACTTGCCGCGAAGAGCTACAGCGAGTACCTGGCAAAAGTTAAAGCCAACAACGAGAAGGTCGCGGCCTGGAGAAAAGAGAAAGAAGCCGGCGAAAAAAAGCCGGTCCCTACCGTGAATTCTCAAAATATACTTTATAATATGATGATAGCTCCGCTCATTCCCTATCCTCTAAAGGGAGTGCTCTGGTATCAGGGTGAGTCCAACAGGGACGCGAATAAATACAGAGCTATGATGCCCGAACTCATCAGGAGCTGGAGACGGGAATGGAACAATGAGTTCCCGTTCTTTATGGTGCAATTACCCTATTGCTCGTCCAAGGGCTGGGACTATACTAACATAAGGGAAGTCCAGTTCCAGACGGTTCAGAACACTCCAAAAACAGCGATAGCGGTCACAACGGACGTCGGGGATAAAGAGGCCGTGCACCCGCCGAATAAAAAGCCGGTGGGAGAACGCCTTGCACTTTGCGCGAGAGCCCTGGCTTACGGAGAAAAGATAGAATATTCAGGGCCTTTCTATGATAAAATGAAAGTGGACGGCGACAAGATAATCCTGAGCTTTACGCATGTGGGCAAGGGCCTGGAAGCAAAAGGCGATGTCCTTCGGGGTTTCAATATCGCAGGGGCTGACGGGGTATTTCAAAAAGGTGACGCGGACATAGTGGGCGACACGGTCGTGGTAAAAAATTCAGCGATCAGCAAACCTGCCGCGGTCAGATACGGCTTTGAGGCCTCCACGGACGTGAACTTATATAATAAAGACGGCCTGCCGGCAAGCCCGTTTCGGACGGACACAAAATAGGCCGGCCCTGTTCTTTAGGATTTTTTCGGTCTATAATGGGAAAGATTATTTGTAATTCAATATTAGCGGTTTTATTCCTCGCGGCTTTGCTCCCGGCCGCCGATTTTAAATTGTTTAAACGGGACCTGAAAAGGTCGGGAGCCGTAACGGAACAGGCCTATCCCGGGCTTACGCAAAAACTCGAAAAAAAACTTAACGGCGCGTCCAGGACTTCGCCCATTATTTATAAGGGACTGGTTTTTCTGGGAGATTCTTCCGGCAAGGTCTGGGCCTTTGACGCCTCGGGGGATAATTCCTCCCCGGTCTGGCAGTATTCCACTTCCGGAAAAGTAATAGCTTCCCTGGCTGCTGACAGTGAGGCCGTTTATGCCATAAGCCAGGACGGCTACCTCTACGCTTTTAATTATTCCTCAGGAGCCCTTCTCTTTACCCATTATATAGGCAGTAAGGATTCTTCTTCCCCCTTAGTCAGCTCCGGCTTTCTCTACGGCGCGACGGGCTATCCAAATACTTTCGTCTACTGTTTTAATCTTACCACCAGGTCCATGGCCTGGACCAAAGATGTTGGCCAGTATATTTATTCTTCACCGGCACTCTGGGACGGGATCGTCTATATAGGAGCCAATAACGGCTGTCTCTACGCCCTGAACGCGAATACGGGCGAGACAAAATGGTTCTTTCAGACCAAAGGGGATGTTTATCTTTCCAGCCCGTGCGTGTCCGCGGACGGTAACTGGGTATATTTCACGCCGGGAAATGATGACAGAAAAATTTACGCGCTTGACGCCAAGACCGGGGAGAAGAAGAGCGGGTGGGCTGCTTTGGACTTCGGGACCACACCTACAGTGGTTTCTTCCATCACGGAAGAAGACGGGATCCTGTATTTTATCAGCGGCGCCGCGCCTTCAACGCTTTATGCCGTCTACACCGCGGACGGCACTCAAAAATGGGCGAGGCCGCTGGACAATCCTTCTTCTTCGGGGATGCTTTCTTCCCCTGTGGCGGTAAACGGAGTCATCTATGCAGGTTCGGCTGCCAATAAACTTTATGCGGTTAAGGCCGCTGACGGTACCATCATTAACACCTATACTACGCTGGAACCGGTGCTCTCTTCCCCCGCGGCCGCGAACGGCAAGCTCTATGCCTGCGCGGGAGAGAACGGGGACGGTTATTTATATGTTTATCAGGCAGCAAAAGTTTCGGCGCTTACCTATCCCGAGGACGGCGCGAAGGTGAACGGAATGCTGGCGGTGAAAGCCGTGCTGGTGAACAGCGCTTTTATTTCGTATAAACTTGAATACACCTCGACGGCAGTTATTTCCTGGAGCACGATAAATGAAGCTTCCGTCATCCCGGAGGACGGCGTGGCGGGCAATTTTAACGTGACCGGGCTTGCAAGAGGGGACTATACCTTGCGGCTTACCGTTAATGACGGGACTTCGTTAAACAGCAAGGCAACTATTAATATTTTCGTGAACAATTATCCGGTGACGGTTACGGGGGTAACTCCGGCAGGAAGGTTCAACAATACCGCGGCCAGGACCCTTACTGTGACCGGCTCCGGCTTTACCGGAGGAATTGACGGGGGCCCTTCCACCGTGACCCTGGTGGCCATGAACGGGACCGCGTTGACCCTGCCCGGGGCGGGAATAACAGGGACGACTATTCCCGGTTTGATAATGCCTGCGGGGATAGGGACAGGAGTGTACGACATAACCGTGCAGGCCGTCGGGGGCAGCGGGACCGGGGCCAATATGGTAACGGTGGATACAAATGTCCCCGTGCCGGTTGGTTCGGCCTATCCCGTAAAACTGGGAGGGGAAACAGAAACCCTTATCGCTCCCGCGGCGTATAACAGGAGCACGGAAAATTCATTATTTATCGGCGGCACTACCGGAAAACTTTATTCGCTGAACGCGGACGGCACTACCAGGTGGCCGGCGCCTTTTGATACCGGGTCACCGCTAAGCTCCGCGCCCCAGGTGCTTACGGAAAGCGGCAATATCTATATTTACACAGTGAATGACGCGGGAACTATCTTTAAGATACTGGACCAGGGGAGTTCCGGCACCACGGTCTGGACCCTGGCTTTGGGCACGGGGGTCAAAGCGGAGCCGATAATAGACAGGGTGAATAAGGCCCTTTATGTGGGCGCGGGGCAGAAATTTTACAAGATAGACACGACCTCTGCTACCGTCATCTGGGATAGTTCGGCAGGCCTTTCCGGGGACCTTACGGGTTCCGCGGCGGTTGATAATTTTACGCCCGGGATAAATTCCTGCTGGATAGGTTCGGAAGGCGGCGCGTTATATAATATAAATACCGGGGACGGGACGGTGCATGCCTTCTTCGCGACGGCCGGAGCGATAAAGTCCTCGCCGTTCATTGACGCGGGTTATTTCTTCGGGCCGACCAACAATCTTTTTATACCCTCCGGAGACGGGAAGATCTATTGCAGGGCCTCCGGGAATCTTTCAACGACCCCGTGGACCAACAGGAGCGGGCAGGATGACGGCAGTTATAACACGGGCAGTCCCATTAATACGGTACCGTTCGTGGACACGGTACTGCAGGATGTCTATTTTGGCGCCAATGACGGGAAACTGTATAAACTTGACGCCGTGACCGGGCTTCTTAAGGCGGGCTGGCAGGTATTTCAGGCAGGCGGGCCCGTATATTCCTCGCCTATCGCCTACAACGGTACTGTTTATTTTGGTAGTGATGACGGAAAATGCTACGCCCTGGACGCAAACAACGGTTCTTTGAAGCCCAACTGGCCGGTAATAACGGGCGCGGAAGTAAAGGCGATGCCGGTACTGGGCGGCTGGAACGGCAGTAATTATACGAGTATTACCTTTACCTCCAAAGACGGAAAAGTCTATACACTGCAGCTGCCCTAGCGGTAAAAAAAGCCGGGCGTTAAGCGCTTAACGGGCAGGAAATAGTAAAAAAAATATGCTATAATCATGAAAGAACGCCAAGGAGTTTAAGATGAAAATAATAATTCAGGTGGTAATATTAGCAGGTTTGCTTTCAAGTGCCGCCTTTTCAGGGGTGACCGGTAAGGCCGTGCAAAGATATCCCGACGGGCGGTTCAAAGAAATAACCTATTACAACGACAATAAAGAAACCGCGAAAGAATATTTTGAGGAAAAAGGCGGCAAAGTAATAACGGGAAAACTGCCTGACGGTACGGCCAGGATATATTTTGAGAACGGGGCCCTGGAAGCTGAAGAGAATTACAGGAATAACAAATTGAACGGCTCCTTCAAACTTTATTATGATAACGGAAAACTTAAAGAAGAAACTTCCTACACGGAGGATAAAAAAGAAGGGCAGACGCTGAGCTATGATGAGAACGGCCGGCTTTTGGAGGAAGGCAATTACAAAGAAGGCAAAAAAGACGGCCTGCATAAATTTTATGAACCTAACGGAAGATTAAGCGCGGAGCGGAATTATAAAGAGGATGAGCTGAACGGTTCCTCCAAACTTTACTATGATAATGGAGAGCTCAGTGAAGAAGCCGGTTATAAGGACGGTAAAAAAGAAGGCCAGGCCTTAATTTATGATGACAAAGGGCAGATAAAACAGGAAGAGATCTATAAAGACGGCAAGTGCATTTATCTGGTAAAGGGAACCTACGAGAACGGGAAGCTTAAAGAGGAATGGAGCTACAAAGAAACCACGAAAGAAGGGCTCAAGGTAATATATTATCCCAGCGGGCAGGTAAGACAAGAAGGGAACTACAGGGATGGCAAATTAAACGGCGCGGTGAAAGGGTATTTTGAGAACGGCAAGCTCCGGGAAGAATGGAATTATAAGGACGATAAAAAAGACGGGCTTGATATAATGTACTATCCTGCCGGGCAGATAAAACAGGAAGGCAATTATAAGGACGGCAAGCTTAACGGCATGTGCATAGGATATTATGAGAACGGGAAAATGCAATTCTTAGACACCTACAAGGACGGGGTCAAACTAAATACCAAAAAGTATGACACGCAGGGCAACTGGATCCTGAACCAGAATTATCCGGATATTACCGATAACGGGGATTACGGCGCGTCTGATAAATTGGCGGAATACCTGCTGGAAACCGGAAAAATAAATATTCTTGACCGGGTTAAAATGAACGAACTGCTCAAAGAGCATAAATTCCAGCTGCTTGGCTGCACGCAGGCAGAATGCGCCGCGGAGATCGGCAGGATCCTTAACGTGAAGCTGGTTATTAGCGGCAGTATTTCTATCATAGCCCGGGAATTTTTGATAGTTATCCGGACCGTTAATACCGACGGCGCAAAAACAGAAGCCATAGAAATTGAGAAATGTGAAGAGGAGAAAGATCTCTGGGACACAATAAAGAAAATGGCCCAAAAAATATCAACGTCCCTAATAGAAAAACATCCTTCCGAAAAATTGATACCTGTCGCTGTTTTGGACATGGAAATGATAAAAGAGTGACCGGAGTATTTTAACGTTTAATTAACAAGAATGAACCTGCCGAAAGAGACCAGAAAATCCCTGAAAACGGGCTCTTCATTTATATTCGTATTGCCGACATTTTTTATCCTTTTTTCTATTATGGTGCCGTCGCTGGTATCGAGAGTGGAGGTCATTTCAACCATGGAAGGCAGGCCGCTCATCGTCACGCTTATCGTGCCGACCGAAAAACGCAGATAAACGCTGGCTTCAATAATATGTTCCGCACTGCCGAAGGAAGGGATAGCCAGCAGGCTGAATTCTTTAAAAACAGAGCCGCTTTCTTGCGGGAAGATCTTGAAATTTTCCTGATCAAAAACCATTGTTTTCGGGTCATACGGGAGCGAAGCAGTCGAGTCCTTGCCGTCTTTTTTCAAGCTGCTGAGAGGATGCCAGGCCAAAAGCACGTAAACACAGGCGAACTTGCAGTCCTCATATTTGTCTTCAATATAGCTAACCAGCTCTTTTTTTCTGCCCGGAAGATATGCCAGTGCGTGCAGGCCTTTTGCCGCGTTCTTGAAATTGAACCTGTCGGTAACGGATACAAACCCGGCTTCGTTCTCCACCTCCAGCGGGCTTTCAGAAAAGATGACATTGCCTATACCGATATCTTTGATAAAGTATTTTCTCAAAAGGACCGGGACGCTTTTTTCACTTTTGTCAAGCTTGCGGTAGTTTGAATTTAAGACGGAAAAGGTGAATCCGGGAAGTTCCTCAGGAAAGAGCTCCGGAACCGCCAAAAGAAGGAGGATCAGAGCGTAGAACAGCGCTATTTTCTTCATAGTTTAATTCTATTGTAAATAAAAAAAATTGTCAACGGGTTAATTCCCGGGATTTTTTAGTTGCCAGATCCGGCGGGCGCTTTAAAACCGCTCAATAAATTGAGCAACTACAAGAAAACCATGTAATTTTTCACGCTAAGGTGTAACTTTAACTTTACAAAAAACCTTGTATTTGCTATAATTCCATAAAAGGGCGCTTACCCTAAACCACTTACTAGCGTTCGGGTATAGGGTACAGCTCTTTTGGAAAGAAAAGTTTATTATTGGATGTGGGCGCTTAGCTCAGTTGGTTAGAGTATCAGCTCGACAAGCTGAGGGTCACTGGTTCAAGCCCAGTAGCGCCCACCATATACCACTCCCCGAGTAGTTCTTCTGGTCAGGTATATGGCAAGCCATAAACTACTCCGTGTGAAGTGAAATAGTTTGGGGCGGGTACCTGGCATGACCTAAATATAAAGGGCGTAAGCCATGCCGGAGAAGAAGCGGAAAATTCTCTGATGAGGAAAAGCACAAAAGATGAAATGTTCAAATCATAAAAAAAAAGAAGCCGTTACGGCCTGTTCTCTTTGCGGGACGGCTTTATGCGCGAAGTGTAATTTAACGCTTGCCGGGAAGAACTACTGTCAAAAATGCGCGGACGAACTGGTAAGAGACGGCGCTATTGTGACGGTCCGGAAGCTTTATGAGATACTGGAAGAAAAAAGAAAGCATTACCGGGTACATCTCCTCCTGAATCTTAAAATAGCGTCTGTTGAGAATAAAGAAATGCTCTTGAAAGGGATCCTCCACAACATAAGTTCAGGAGGCATGGCGGCGCTCAGTGATAAACCTGTCTCTATTAATGAAATAGTTCGTCTTTCCTTTGTTCTGCCGACCAGAGAGCACCTGGAAAATCTGCAGGGCGGGGTAATAAGATCAGAAAAGATAGGCGAGAAATATAACCTCGGATTTATTTTTATGAACCTGGGGGAAAAACAAAAAATTATTGATGACTTCCTGATGGATTTCAGAAAGAAAAAATACGCGCAGGACAGCGCGAACATGTCAAACTACCTGTTCTAACAGCTTGCTTCCCCGTATGAACTGAATTGACAGTTATTGGCCGCTGTGCTATACTTTTGTTCAGAGAGATATTTTTGGTTCTTTGGTCCGGCTTCACGGGAAAAGGATTTAAATGAGAAAATTTACCGCGGTTCTCATATTATTTATTGTATCAGCAAGTTTCTGCGCCGGCGGCGAAGGGACTACTGCCGTAAATTTCCTCAGGATCGGGACCGGAGCCAAGGCCTCGGGCATGGGTGAAGCGCAGGTGGCAGTTTCTGACAGTGTTGATTCTGTCTACTGGAACCCGGCGGGCCTGGCTTTAGTAACAAACACAGAGATCAGTTTAATGCATCTGGTCTACTGGCAGGGAATAAGTTCTGAGTATGCCGCCGTTGCCTTTCCTCTCGAAAAAATCGGAGTTATCGGCATCGGTTTTAATTACCTCAGCAGCGGTAATATTAATAAGACTATTGAGAATCTTACCGGAACTGATTACGATCTCTCCGGTTCCTTCAGTTACACCGCCTTTGCCGGAACTGTGTCCTTTGGCAGTAAGTTTATGCTTGAAAAAATGCCGTTGAATCTGGGGGCCAGCGTTAAACTGGTCGGGGATAAAATTGAGGACGACCTTGCTATGGGCGCGGTGCTGGATGCCGGCGCTATATTGCAGTTCACCAAGAATGCCTATCTGGGCCTGATGCTTAATAATATAGGCATTACCTACTCCAAAAGCCTTCCTATGCCTATGGAACTTAAAGTGGGTACCGGCCTTGCTTTGAATGTGCTTGAAAACAACCATTTTATACTGGCGGCTGTTGATGCTGTTTTGCCTCTTGACTCTTCCCTTAAATTTAACACCGGAATAGAATACAATTTTCAAAAGACCTTCTTCCTGAGATTCGGGTATAAAATAAATTATCCTCTTGAAAATATCACCGCGGGCGCCGGTTTCAGGCTCATGATAGACAAAACCCAGTATGAGCTTAATTATTCTTTCACGCCCGGGCTTGATGACGTGGGTACTTCACACAGGATAAGCCTGCTCATTCGCATGGATCAAAAGATCGCCAGGGATACCGGTGAGACGGAGGGCGTAAGCGCGCCTGTTAAACAGATCCAGGTGACCAAATATGACGCGGTAAAGGAACCGGTCCCTGAAATACTTCTGCCTGTTAAAGGGTCCAATGATACCGCAAATTATAACGTGACTGTTTCCGATACCGTACGCGAGGCGTTTAAGGCCTCAGGCAAATTTGAGATCCTCGAGGGCAAGAAAATAGATGAATTATTGAAGGTCAAGCACCTGCAGCTCTTTGGCTGTACGACCAAGGAATGCGCTATTGAGGCAGGGAAGGCCCTGAATGCCGATTATGTCCTCATAGGAACGGTGAAGAATCCGGACAAAAAATTTGAGATCGCTCTTAAACTTATTGATGTTGAAACCGGCAGAGCAATTCTTGCCGAAAGGAAGTTTGAAACAGAGACCATGTCAGAAGGCCTGCAAAAAGTGGCGGCCCAGATCGGCGCTATGAACAGGTTCCAGGAAAAGAGACGCACTATTGCAATTCTCGACCTCCAGGATATTTCCAAGTAACCACACCGGTTTTTATCCCGTATTCCAAAAAATCAAAAAGACGTCCGATATTTTTGTAGTTGCTCAATTCATTGAGCGTTTAAAACACCCGCCTTCGCCAAAGCGCCCGATTAATCGGGCAACTACAAAGTATCCTATTCCGCTCCAGTTCCATCTGTGTCTGCCTGCGGCGAGATCTCGCCAAAGTTTTGGCGGACCATCAGTCCCCCGGCACTCCGTCGGACGGTAATCCTTGAATATTCCGCTTATTTGTGCTAATTTAGGTCTCTATGGACGTAAATAAAATCCGCAATTTTTGCATAATTGCTCACATTGATCACGGGAAATCCACACTGGCAGACAGGATACTTGAGTTTACCGGCGCTATTTCCTCACGTGATATGAAAGAACAATTCCTGGATAAAATGGACCTGGAACGGGAACGGGGAATAACCATTAAGGCAAAAGCTGTCCGCCTTAATTATCACTCAAAAGACGGTCAGGATTATGTTTTTAATCTGATAGATACCCCGGGGCATGTGGACTTTACCTATGAAGTTTCAAAATCACTTTTTGCCTGTGAGGGCGCGCTCTTGATAGTTGATGCCTCCCAGGGCGTGGAAGCCCAGACCATCGCCAATTATCATCTGGCGAAAGACGCGGGACTGCGGGTCATTCCTGTGATAAATAAAATAGACCTGCAGGGAGCCGAACCTGAAAAAGTCCTGCTGCAGCTTGAAGAGCTCGGGCTTAATTCCGATGAGGCCATCCTCGCGAGCGCCAAGGAAGGCATAGGGACTGAGGCCATTTTAGAGGCCCTGGTCCGCCTGGTGCCTCCTCCCAGAGGCCACGCGGAAAAACCTTTAAAAGCGCTTATTTTTGATTCTCTCTATGATGTTTACAAAGGGGTTGTGGTATTTTTCAGGATATTTGACGGCAGTATTAAGACCGGCTTCAAGGCCTTAATGATGCGGGCCGGTAGAACCTTTGAAGTTACAGAAGTCGGTGTTTTTACGCCGGGTATGAAGCAGATAGAATCACTTTCCTGCGGTGAAGTCGGTTATTATATCGCCAATATCAAAAATGTTTCTGATGTGAAAGTCGGGGACACTATAACAGATTCTTCAAATCCGGTAAAAGCTCCCCTGCCGGGTTATAAAGAGATCAAGCCCATGGTTTTTTGCGGTTTTTATCCGGTAAATCCCAATGAGTACAATCTCCTCAAAGACGCCCTGGAAAAATTAAAACTTAATGATTCTCCGCTGGTCTTTGAACCGGAATCTTCCCGGGCCCTGGGTTTTGGTTTCCGCTGCGGTTTCCTGGGCCTCTTGCATATGGAAATAGTACAGGAACGGCTGGAACGCGAATATAATATCAATATGATAGCGACCTGCCCCAACGTAAAATATAAGGTGATAAAACAGGGCGGGGAAGTGGTTGAAATAGATAATCCCGCGAACCTGCCGGCGCCGGGCGAGATCGCGAAAGTTCTGGAGCCCTACATACTGGTGTCCATTATCACGCCTCCGGAGTTTATGAGCAATATAATGGAACTCTGTAAAGCCAAGCGCGGGGTCTATGTGGAAAATCAGTACGTTACCACGACCAGGGTCCAGATACACTATGAGATCCCCATGGCCGAAGTAGTTTTTGATTTTTTTGATATTTTAAAGAGCGTTTCCAAGGGCTATGCTTCCATGGATTATGAATATATAGACCACAGGGATTCCGAGCTGGTCAAGCTTGATATTCTTGTGGCCACAGAAATAGTGGACGCGCTTTCTATTATCGTGCACCGCGAAAAGGCCTACTCCAAAGGCAAAGAACTGGCGCTCCGGCTTAAAGAAATAATACCCCGGCAGATGTTCGAAGTCGCCATTCAGGCCGCTATCGGAAGCAAGATAATAGCCCGGGAATCTATACCGGCGCTGAGAAAAAATGTTATCGCGAAATGTTACGGCGGAGATATAACCCGGAAAAGGAAACTTCTAGAAAAGCAGAAAGAAGGCAAAAAGAGGATGAAAAAAATAGGCCGGGTGGATATCCCCCAGGAAGCCTTCCTAGCCGTACTTAAAATACAGTAAAAGAAAGGTTCTAGGTGCTAGGTTCTAGGTGTTGGGTGCTAGGTTTTAGGTACTAGGTTTTAGGTTCCAGCTTTTATCTGTGCCATCTGTCTTAAATCTGTGTCATCAGTTATCGGAGATAACATGAAAATAGCTATATTCGGCATGCCCCAGTCGGGAAAGAAAACCCTGTTCACGCTTATTGCGGGAAAGAAACTCACTGAGAATGAACTTTCCGCCAACGCGGCGGTTGAGGGTATTGCGGAGATAATTGACCCGCGGTTTGAAAAACTTGTCGCTCTGTACAATCCGGAAAGCGTTGCCCGGGCAAGAATAAATGTGACCCTCCTGCCCAAGATAGAAAAGGGCTTTTCTTCAAACTCCGAATTCATTAATGAACTTGATAAATATGACGCTTTTGTCGCGGTTATCCGGGCTTTTACGAATGAAGCGGTCTATCATGTTTCAGGTACTGTCGATCCGGAAAGGGACCTGGAAGAGATAGTGATGGAACTTGCATTCAACGATCTTTCCTTTGTTGATAAACGCCTGCAGAAAGTGAGCAATGAAAGAGGGGCAAAGACCCCGCAGACCGAGAAGGAAAAGGAAATACTGCCGAAGTTAAAAGCACACCTGGAGAAGGAACTCCCGCTCCGCACACTGGTGCTGGCTCCCGAAGAATTAAAACTTATCTCCAGCTATCCTCTGGTCACTTTCAAGGAGCTTATTGTGGCTTTGAATATTTCTGAGGAGGACCTTAATAACGCGGAGCTGCTCAAGAGATTCGAGGAAAAATATAAGGATAAAAAAATAAGTTTTATGGCGGTTTCGGCTAAACTTGAAGGGGAGATAGCAGCTATAGAAAATAGGGAAGAACGCGAGGAATTTTTAAGATCCATGAATATCGCGGAACCGGTAGTGGATGTTTTGAAACGCACCTTCTTAAAGGCCATGGACCTTATGTCTTTCTTCGGGGTCGGGTCCGACGAGGTCAAACAGTGGCTGGTAAAAAAAGATTCTCCGGCGCCAAAAGCCGCCGGGGCCATACACTCCGACCTGGAAAAGGGCTTTATCCGGGCCGAGGTAATGAAATATAAGGAATTGATAGAGGCCGGCAGCGAAGCAAAATTGAAAGAGTCCGGAAAATATTACCTTAAAGGAAAAGATTACATTGTTGAAGACGGAGATATTTTAAGCATCCGTTTTAATGTCTGAACTTATGCCTGAACCTACCGCGGGCCTTTACGTCCATATACCTTTCTGCCTTTCAAAATGCAGGTACTGCGATTTTAATTCGAGCCCGCTGGCAGGCCGGAGCGGCCTGGCCGGTGCTTACCTGGACGCCCTCCTGGAAGAAATAGCCGCAAGGTGCCGGGGCCGGAAGATCAGCACTGTCTTCGCGGGCGGCGGGACGCCCACCGTTCTGGCGGAGAAAGAGCTTGAAAAACTTATCCGGGGAATATTTAAAAATGCCTGCATAGACAAAAATGCGGAATTTTCCTGTGAAGCAAATCCCGGAACTTTGACGGCCGCCAAGGCAAAACTTCTGTTTGAACTGGGGGTCAACCGCCTTTCTTTGGGCCTGCAGTCAACGGAGGCCAAGATATTGAAGGTACTGGGAAGGGTGCATTCCTGGCCTGATTTTCTGAAAAGCTATGATTTTGCCGGGAAAGCGGGTTTTACGAACATTAATGTTGATCTTATCTTCGGGGTTCCCGGGCAGACCCTTTTTGGCCTGAAAAGGGATATTTGTAAAGTAAAAGAACTCAAACCCGCGCATATTTCCATATATAATCTCATCCTTGAAGAAGGAACGCAAATGCACGCGGATGTGAAGAACGGCCTTTATGCCCTTCCCGGCGAGGATCTGGATGCCGATATGTATTATATGATAAAGGAAATGCTTGAAACAGCCGGCTACGTGCATTATGAGATCTCAAACTTCGCCAGGCCGGGAAAAGAATGCAGGCATAATATAATATACTGGAAGGCACAGGATTATATCGGGACGGGCGCGGGGGCCTCCGGAAAGCTCGGAAAAGAAAGGAGCGATAATATAGAGGACCCTGAACAATATATAGTCTTGATTAAAAAAAACAAAAATGCTATAATACGAAGTCAAAAATTAAGCCGGAAGGAAGAGCTCAGCGAAACTATCTTCCTCGGTTTAAGGATGCTGGAAGGACTAAGCCTTACCACATTCAAGGAAAGAACTGGTAAGGATTTTTTTGTTTTATTTGAAAAAGAATTCAAAAAACTTTCCGGTCTGGAACTGCTTAAAGAAGAGAACGGCTTTATAAAATTGACCGGAAAAGGGCTATTTCTTTCGAACGAAGTGTTTGTTGAGTTTGTTTGAAATTACAGGAGGAAAGTAAAGTGAAGAGTTATCAGATCAAACCCGCCGAAGTCGTGCGGAAATGGTATATCATTGACGGGGCCGATAAAATACTGGGCAGGATAGCTTCAAGAGCCGCCATGGCCGTTATGGGCAAGAACAAACCTATCTATACCCCCAATGTGGACTGCGGTGATTTTGTTATAGTTATCAACGCCGACAAAATAAAATTAACAGGCAAGAAACTGGAACAAAAACTTGATTTCACGCATTCAGGATATCCGACCGGTGATAAATACACGCCTTACGGCATCCTTATGAAAAAGAATCCCGAAAGAGCCGTAATGCTTGCCGTAAAAGGCATGCTGCCCAAGAATAAACTCAGGGACAGAATGATCAAAAGAATTAAATCATACCAGGGTGACAAGCACCCGCATACAGCGGAAAAGCCCGTAACCATTAAAGTTTAAGGAGGAGATTAAATTGCAGGAAACTACCAAGAAAAAGAAAGGTTTAGTGGTTGGCAGGCGTAAAACTGCCATTGCCAATGTAAGAATTATTGACGGCGACGGCAAAATTACGGTGAATAACAGAAAATTCGAAGAATTTTTTCCCAGGCCGGTGCATCAGATCTTTGTAAAAAAGGCCATAGAGCTTTTGGGCCTTAATTCCAAGATAGATGTTTACGCGAAAGTCAGGGGCGGAGGTATTACGGGCCAGGCGGAAGCGATGAAGCTGGGTATAGCAAGAGCCCTGATCCAGTATAATCCTGATTACAGGTCTTTGTTATCCCAGAACGGTTTACTGCTCCGGGATCCGAGAATGGTTGAAAGAAAGAAATGCGGCAGGGCAGGGGCAAGGAAGAGATTCCAGTTCAGCAAGCGTTAATTTTACTATAATAAATAACCCTAAACCCGCTCTGTCGGAAACGGCAGAGCGGGTTTCTCTTTTTCTAAAGTAAAGGAAAAGCTGGGTGCTAGGTCCTGGGTGTTGGAAGAGGAAAAGAGCAAGATAAAAAGTGACAGGTGCTGGGAAAAAAGAAAAAGGAAATTCCTAATTCCTAATACCTAGCACCTAGTACCCAGAACCCAGAACCTTTTACCTCGTACCCATAACGTTTTCTTATTGAAGGACCGACTTTTGAACAAAACCTTTTTCATTCATACTTTTGGGTGTCAGATGAATCAATATGATTCTGAACTTGTTACCGGAATACTGGAAAAGGAAGGCCTCAGCAGGGTTGATGCTTATGAAAAAGCGGACCTCTGCCTCGTTAACTCCTGTTCGGTGCGGGAACTGGCCGCGCAAAAGGCCAGAAGCGAGCTGGGGTTATTCGCTTTATATAAAAGGCGGAGCAGAAAAAAAGTTTACTACGGAATAATCGGCTGTTTGGCCGAACAGGAGGGGAAAAACCTGTTCAAGAAATTTCCTGATATGGATCTTATAGCCGGGCCCGCGCATGAAAGGCAGCTCGGACAGTATGTAAGTTCCATACTCGCGGGCAACGGGCCTGTTATTAAGACCGGAGAAGGCGTTCAGGATTGGGATGTTGACGCGCTGATAAAAAGGGAAAACAGCAGAAGTGCCTGGGTTACGGTAAGCAAAGGGTGCAATTCTTTCTGTTCTTACTGTGTAGTCCCGTATGCCAGGGGCAGGGAAGAGAGCCGCCCGTTTTCGGCCATTGTCAGGGAAATTAAGGCGCTTACAGGCAGGGGCTATAAGGAAATAAATCTTCTGGGCCAGAATGTAAATACTTACGGCCGGGACCTTAAAGGCGCCGCCGCGGGCAAAGATTTTTCTGCCCTCCTTAAAGAAGTAAATTCACTCCCCGGGGATTTTTGGGTACGTTTCTGGACTTCGCATCCAAAAGACATCCCCGACACACTGATAGATGCCGTGGCCTCGGGAAAAAAGATCTGCCCGCTGTTCCACCTGCCGGTCCAGTCAGGCTCTGATGCCATACTTAAAGCCATGAACAGAAAATATACGGCCGGGCAGTATCTTGAAATAACGGAAAAGATCAGAAAAAAAATTCCCGGAGCCGCCATTTCAACGGATTTTATTGTGGGCTTTCCCGGGGAAACAGAAAAAGATCTTGAGTTATCGCTTGAACTGTACAGAAAGGCCCGGTTTGATACCGCGTTTACTTATAAGTATTCCCCCAGAAAAGGGACCCGGGCTTTTGACCTGAAAGATGAGGTCAGTAAGGACGTGAAGGAAGAAAGATTAAGGGCGCTTATGACCCTGCAAAAAGAGCTGGGCCTGGAGATCAACAGGCAGTTCATCGGCACGGTAAGGGACGTCATGCTTTCGGCTCCCGGGCCGGGGCCGGCCGGCGGGCGTGACAGGACGAACAGGCCTTTCCTGGTGGAAGGAGTCAAGAAATACAAGGAAGGCGAAATTGTCAGCGTCAAGGTTACGGGTGCGGCGCCGTTCAGCCTTAAAGGAATAAGTCTATAATGGTCTATAAAAGTCTGTAAGAGTCTGTAAAGGAGAAAATTATTGTGGAAATTATCAAGACCGACGAAAAGCTGCTAACCTCTCCCATGACCGTTAAGGAACTCCTTATTTATTATTCCTGCGTTAAAGGTAAGATAAGGGGCCGGCTTAAAGAGTTTGAAGAGGCAGGCAAAGAGAACGACCGGAGATTATTTGAAGAACTTTGTTTTTGTATCTTTACCGCGAATGCTTCCGCGAAGATGGGCGCTGTCTGCGTAGAAAGGATACGCCCGGTGCTTTTGACCGCTTCTGCGGCGGAACTTCAGGAAAAAATAAAGGGGCATTACCGCTTCTGGCGGATAAGGCCTGAATATATCGTGCATACAAGAGAGTATCTGAGGAAGGAATACGGGCTGAAAATGCGGAAATTACTGGACTCTTTTAAAGACCGTGATTCGCTAAGGGATTTCTTCGCGAAAAATAAGGGAATTAAGGGGATAGGTTATAAAGAGGCCAGTCATTTTCTGCGGAATATCGGCATAAAAGGTTATGGCATAATGGATAAACATATCTTAAAATGCCTCTGTGAATTTGGTATAATATGCGAAGTTAAGCCGGTCAATACCAAAGAAAAATACCTGGCAATGGAAGAAAAGCTTAAAGAGTTTTCAAAAAAAATAAAAGTTGATCTGGACGAACTTGACCTGCTGCTTTGGTCCAGCAAGACGGGGGAAATACTTAAGTAACGATTACTAATAACTAATTGCTGATTGCTGATAAAGGAAAAATGAAAAAGAGGATAGTGGGGATGATACCGGCCAGGCTCGGGTCGACGCGGTTTCCGGAGAAAGTTCTTGCTCCCATTCTCGGAAAGCCCATGCTCTGGTGGGTCTGGAAAGAGGCAAAGAAAGTAAAATGTTTGTCCGAGGTTTATATTGCTACCGATAGTAAAAAGATATTTGAGGTTGTTGAAAAATTCGGGGGCAAGCCGGTTATGACCTCCAAAAAGCATAAAAGCGGTACGGACAGGATAGCTGAAGCGGTTAAGGGTATTAAAGCAGATATAGTGGTGAACATTCAGGGTGATGAACCTTTAATAAAAGCCGCCATGATAGCCCGGGCCGCCGGGCCGCTCCTAAAAGACGCCGGCCTCCGCATGAGCACGCTTGTTTACAGGTCCGCGGACAAAAAGCTTCTTAAGGACGGCAATATAGTCAAAGTCGCGGTGGATAAGAACGGGTACGCGCTGTATTTTTCCAGAGCTGTTATACCCTCCCTGGAAAGAGCCGTGAGTTTTGAGTATTTTTTTAAGCACATCGGGGTCTACGTTTATAGAAAAGATTTTCTCCTAAAATATGTTAAAATGAAGCAGACCAGAATGGAAAAGATAGAAAAACTTGAGCAGCTGCGGGTGCTGGAAAACGGCTTTAAGATCAAGACCGTGGAGACGCCGTTTGACACGCTGCCCGTGGATACGAAGCAGGAATTGGCCAGGGTCATAAAAATAATAAAAAAGGGCGGGCTAAAGCGGCCTTAAAATATTTTTAAGGAGAGTCTGATGGCAAAGTTTATATTTGTGACGGGGGGTGTTGTTTCCTCACTGGGTAAAGGCATTACAAGCGCGTCCATAGGATGCCTGCTTGAATCAAGGGGCTTGAAGGTCACTCTCCAGAAATTTGATCCCTATATAAATGTTGATCCCGGCACCATGAACCCTTACCAGCACGGTGAGGTTTTTGTGACCGATGACGGCGCGGAAACCGACCTGGATCTGGGCCATTACGAAAGATTTACCAGCGCGGTCCTTACCCGGGACAACAACATAACGACCGGCCAGATATATAATTCGGTGATCTCGAAGGAAAGAAAAGGCGAATACCTGGGGAAGACCATCCAGGTGATACCGCATATCACAAATGAGATCAAAGAAAGGATCCACAAAGTTGCCCGGGACAAGGAAGTTGACGTGGCCATAATTGAAATAGGCGGAACTGTCGGAGATATCGAATCCCTGCCGTTCCTTGAAGCGATCAGGCAGTTCAAAAAAGATGTAGGAAAAGAAAATGTTATCTACGTGCATGTGACCCTGGTACCGCACATCAGCACGGCCGGTGAATTAAAGACCAAACCCACCCAGCATTCGGTGGCCCAGCTCAGGGGCATCGGTATTCAGCCGGACATTCTTATTTGCCGTTCCCAGCGGCCTCTCACAAAAGATGTAAGGAACAAACTGGCGCTGTTTTGTAATGTGGAGGAAGAAGGAGTTATCCAGAATCTGGACGCGCAATCGGTATACGAACTTCCGCTCATGCTCAAGGAAGACGGGCTGGATATAATAATAATGAAATTATTAAATCTGCGGTACGGAAAACAAAATATCTCCAGCTGGGAAAAGGCCGTGCAGAAAATAGTAAATCCTTCCAAAACGGTCAATATAGGTATAGTCGGAAAATACGTGGAATTGCTGGATGCCTATAAGAGTATTATTGAGGCCTTCGTGCACGCAGGCAGTGCCAATGATGCCAGAGTTAAACTGTGCTGGATAGAAGCGGATTCGGTCATCAAATGCGGCGCTAAAGCATCTCTTTGCGAGGTGGACGGGATCCTGGTTCCCGGAGGTTTTGGGGGCAGGGGCATTGAAGGCAAAATAGAGGCCATCAGATATGCCCGGGAGAATAAAATGCCGTTTTTCGGTATCTGCCTCGGCATGCAGTGCGCGGTCATTGAGTTCGCCCGGAATGTGGCGGGGCTTAAGGACGCGAACAGCACGGAATTCGATGAAAAAACCACCCATAAAGTAATAACCCTGCTGGACAGCCAGCGGAATGTTACCGATAAAGGCGGCACCATGCGCCTCGGGGCCTGGGACTGCAAGCTTGCAAGGGATACCAAGTCCTTTGAGGCCTACGGAAAAGAACTGATCTCTGAGCGCCACAGGCACAGATATGAATTCAATAATGAATACCGGCAGGCCTTTAAAACAAAAGGTTTGAAACTGGCCGGGACCACAATGGACGGGGGACTGGTGGAAATAGTTGAGCTTCCATCCCACCCCTGGTTTGTAGGAGTCCAGTTCCATCCGGAATTCAAGTCCAGGCCTTTAAGCCCGCACCCGCTATTTGCAAACTTTGTAAAAGCAGCGCTTGCAGGGAAGGAAAAACAGCCTCCTGTTAAAAAGAAGGTAAAATGAAAAATAATACAGCATACGACTACAAAAAAAATAGAGGCAGTTTCACTCTGATCTCAGGGCCCTGCGTGATCGAATCCGAAGGGCTTTGCCTTGAAATTGCCCGGGAGATAAAAAAGATAGCCGGGGAACTGGAGATACCGTTCGTCTTTAAAGCGTCCTACGACAAAGCGAACAGGACTGCGGTAGAAAATTACCGGGGGCCGGGGCTTAAGGCCGGCTTGAAAATACTTGAGAAAGTCAAAGAAAAAACGGGAGTACCTGTTTTAACGGATGTGCATAGCTGCGAAGAAGTTGAAGCAGCTTCAAAAGTGGTGGATATCATTCAAATACCCGCCTACCTTTGCCAGCAAACCTCGCTTACCATTAAGGTGGCTGAGACGGGGAAAACTGTTAATATCAAAAAAGCCCAGTTTCTTTCCCCCTGGGATATAAAAAAAGTGATCAATAAGGTGAAGTCAACGGGCAACGAGAAAATAATAATCACTGAAAGGGGTTCGGTTTTCGGATACAGCACGCTGATCACGGATATGAGGGCTTTTACGATAATGAAAGCTTATGGTTATCCCGTGATCTTTGATGTGACGCATGCCGTGCGTATCCCGGGTTTTACCAGCGCTGACGCGAGAGGCGGGACCCCCGAGATGATATTGCCGATGGCCCTGGCGGGTGTAGGCGCGGGGAGCGACGGCTTGTTCATAGAAACTCATCCGAATTGTAAAGAAGCGCTCTGTGATGCTTCTTCCATGCTGCAGCTTGACCGCTTAAAAGAACTCCTTATTAAAGCAAAAAAAGTTTATGAGATAGTAAGGAATTAAAAGAAAGGTGCTAGGTCCTGGGTTTTAGGTACAAGGAAAAAAAGAAAAAGATAAGAAAAGGAAAAAATAAAGGTTTTGGGTTCTGGGGAGAAAAAGGATAAAGGAAAGTACCGGGTAACGGAAAAAATCAAAAGGATTTTTACCTAGCACCTAAAACCTAACACCTAACACCCAGCACCTTGCAGTTAACACCTATAACCTGTAGTTCTCTTGGAGAAGAAAAATGCCATCAGATAAATATATAATAAAAAAAGCCGGGGAAGTTTTAAAAATAGAAGCCGAAGCTGTTAACGGCCTGAAAAAAAGTATGAATGCTGATTTTCTCCGGGCTGTCAGGTTGATCCTCAATTGCGCAGGACGGGTTATTGTAACAGGTATAGGCAAATCCGGAATAATGGCAAGAAAGATAGCTGCCACCCTGGCCTCTACCGGTACGCCTGCGATCTTTCTTCATTCAACGGAAGGCCTGCACGGGGATCTGGGGGCGGTTACAAAACGCGATGTGGTTATTGCTTTGTCCCAGAGCGGAGAATCCAGGGAAGTATTGGAGATCCTGCCGGCAATAAAAAAAATAGGCGCAAAACTGATCGTATTTACGGGGGATAAAAACTCGTCCCTGGCGGAAAAAAGCGATCTCTGTCTTGATGTTTCGGTAAAAAAAGAGGCCTGTCCTTTAAATCTGGCACCGACAGCGTCCTGCATGGCGCAACTGGCCATGGGTGACGCCCTGGCTATAGCGCTTCTTATTAAAAGAGGTTTCAAGGAAGAGGATTACGCGCTTTTACATCCCGGCGGCTCCCTGGGCAGAAAACTTAAGACGGTGGAAGATGTTATGAGGCGCGGCGCGGATATTCCCCGGGTCGGGGAAAAAATGAATATGGAAAAAGTTATTTTTGAAATGACCTCAAAGAAAATGGGCTGCACCTGTGTGGTTAACGGCGCGGGAAAGCTTACGGGAATAATAACCGATCAGAATTTAAGGAATCACCTGCAAAGAGACCGCAATATTATGAAAAAGCGGGCCGCTGAGATCATGACCAGGCATCCCAAAACCATCGCCAAAGAAGCCCTGGTTGACGAAGCTATAACAATGACCGGGGAAAGATCCATAAGCACGCTGCTTATCGTGGATAAAGCACAAAAACCGCTGGGCATAGTTCACCTGCATGATCTTCTGAAATTGGACAGATAAAAATGAAAAGTTACCGGATCATAATTGTTTTAGGCCTGCTTGCCGTACTCGGCTGCAGCAGGCAGGGCCGGCAGGCCTCGCTCGCGGAGAAGACCCGCGAAGTGGTCACCATGCGCGGATTTCACATGGTGCAGACCGACCTGGGTGTCAAAAAATATATTATTGACGCGGATGAAGCCAATATCAATCCCCGGGTAAAACTGATAAGTTTCAAAGTTGTAAAGACAAAATACTACGATAAAGAAAAAGAGATCGCGAACCTGAGATCCGACACGGGAGTTATTCACACGGACACGAATGACATAGAAGTGAAAGGCAATGTGCTGCTTAAGACCACGGACGGTTCCCGGCTGGAAACAGAAAGCCTGACCTGGAGCAACGCAAAGAACAAACTTAGAACTGAGGCCTTTGTGAAAGTTTTCAGAGGGGATAATGTAATGTCCGGCTACGGCATGGAATCAGATCTTCTGCTGGAAAATGTAACTATCAAAAAAGTCAGCACCAGAATATCGGATCTGGAGACTTTCAAAGAAAAAGGAAAAAAATGAAGCAGCTTCCGGGCCTCGTACTTGCGCTGCTGCTGGCAGGAAATATTACGGCGGCTGAGATGAAAGTTGATAAGGATACACCTCTGGAAATTACGGCAAAGAAAGTGGTGGGCAACAGCAAGACGCGGGAAGTCACCTATTCCGGAGAAGTGGTACTCAAACATGACGGAAATATATTGAGATCGGAAAAACTGGTCCTGCTGCCGGGCAATAACAAAATAATCGCGGAAACTAACGTAAAATTTTTCAGCGGGAATAAGCAGGTGGAAATAACCGGAGGTTATACCGAATACCTGAAAGACACGGGGCAGCTCACCATGAAAATAGCCCCCGTCCTTTTCTTGAAGGATAAAGAAGGAGTAGAGACCAATATTAAAGGCGATGTAGTGGATGTCTATAATGCAGGCGCTCGCGCGGTCGTAAGCGGGAAAGTTGAAATAAGGCGTGAGGATCTGACCATTTATTGCGGGAACGCCGATTATGACAGGCCGTCAGACAGGATAAAACTTGAAGGCCACCCGAAAGTACTGCAGGGGAAGAACACCTATGAAGGGGAACTCATTAATATAACCATTAAAGACAGAAAATTGACCGCGGACAGGAATGTAAAAGCCCGGATCTACACGGAAGAGAAAAAAAATGTTAATTAAAACCGAAGGACTTGCAAAAAAATATAAGAACCACTTTGTGGTGGACGGCGTTAATATTGAAGTAAAAAAAGGGGAGATAGTAGGCCTGCTGGGCCCCAACGGCGCCGGGAAAAGCACCACTTTCTATATGATCGTAGGCCTGATCAAACCGGATGCCGGCAGGGTCTTTATAGGCAGTAATGACGTGACAAAATGCCCGACTTATGAGCGCGCGAAATTCGGGGTCGGCTATCTTCCCCAGGAACCGTCCATTTTCAGGAAGCTTTCGGTGGCAGATAATATAATGGCCATTCTGGAGTCGCTGGATATACCGCAGGAAGAAAAAGAGAAAACTTTAAATACGCTGCTTGCCGAGTTTAATATTGAAAGGTTAAGAAAAAACATGGCCTATACTCTTTCCGGCGGGGAAAGGAGAAGAGTGGAAATAGCGCGGGCGCTGGTCACTAATCCTTCCTTTCTGCTGCTGGATGAACCGTTTGTCGGGATAGATCCTATTACGGTCACCGATATTCAGCAGGTTATCTCCCAATTAAGAAAAAAGGGCCTCGGCATACTGATAACCGATCATAATGTCAGAGAGACCCTTTCGATAACCGACAGGGCCTATATAATGTATGAAGGGAAGATCCTGCTTTCGGGGGACGCAAAAAAACTTTCCACGGATAAGAAGGCCAGGGAATTCTACCTGGGCGAGAAATTTACTCTTTAAGATGACAAAAATCATAAAAGAAATATGAGAAAAGCTTATAATATAAAATGAAAAATATGAAGATCCTTAAATACGGCAGCCCGGTGCTGCGCAAGAAGGCCGCGAAAATAACCAGGATAGACCAGCGGATAAAAGAGCTGGCTGAAGCCATGATGAAAAGCATGCATGCCTCCAAAGGTATAGGTTTGGCCGCCAATCAGATAGGAATACTTGAGAGGCTGGTCACGGTCGATACCGGCAGGGGCGAAAAAAAAGGCGATGTGCTTTGCCTGGTCAATCCGGAAATAACGGAGCATGAAGGCAGCGCGCGTTTCGAAGAAGGGTGTCTTTCTTTCCCCGAGATCTTCGCCGACGTTGACCGTCCCGCGAAGGTCCGCGTAAAATACCAGGACCTTGAGGGCGCTGTTTGCGAGGTGGCCGCCGAGGGCGTGCTGGCCAGGGTGCTGCAGCACGAGATAGATCATTTGAACGGGGTTCTTTTTGTGGATAAAATAAGCAAAATTAAATATTTATTATTGAGTAAAAGGCTGAAAGAGCTGGAAAGAGCCACCAGGGCAAAATGAAGATACTTTTTTACGGTACGGCGGAAACCTCTGCCAGAGTTCTGAAAAAGCTCTTTGACACGGGCAAACACGAGCTCGAAGTTATCACGGCCTGCGATAAACCGCGCGGCCGGGGACAGAAGGTCAATTGCTGTGAAGTGAAAGGCCTGGCGGAACTGCTTGGGTTAAAGTATTATCAGCCGGAGAATATTAAAGAGCCCGGCTTTTACGAAAAACTTTCCGGCAAGGCCTATGATCTTGGCGTAGTGGCGGCGTACGGGCAGATAATAAGCGAAAAACTTTTAAAACTGCCGGCGGCGGGGACCATAAATCTCCATTTTTCCCTGCTCCCCGGGTACCGCGGGGCCGCCCCTTATAACTGGGCTTTGATAAACGGGGAAAAAAGTACCGGCGTAACTGTCATGTTCGTGGAAAAAAAGCTGGATTCCGGGGACATTGTTCTCCAAAAAGAAGTACCTATTGCCCCGGAGGATAATTCCGGTACCTTGCTTGAGAAACTTACGGAAGCGGGCAGCGGGCTGCTTTTAGAAGCTGTGGAACTGATCGGGCAAAAAAAAGCTGTGAGGATAAAACAGAACGAAACACAAGCGACTTACTTCGGTAAACTGCCGGATTCCATCTTTGAAATAGACTGGCAGAAAAGCGCTTTGGAAATAAATTATCTTGTTCGAGGCCTGGCGCCGGAGCCCGGAGCTTTTTCAACCTTAAACGGGAAGCTGGTTAAGATACTAAAAACTTCTATACTCTCGCATGGGGATTTTTCGGGGAAACCCGGGGAAATAAAAGAAATAGTGAAGGGGCGCGGCTTGCCGGTAGGCACGGGTAAAGGCGGCCTGCTCATAGAAAGGATAAAGCCGGAAGGTAAAAAGGAAATGTCTGTTATTGATTATATTAGAGGGAACCCTATATTGCCGGGAACAGTATTTGAAAGATCTAAGTGATAGGTACTAAGTGATAGGTGCTGGGTGCTAGGTCCTGGGGACTGGGAAAAAAAAGTTCCAAAACCTAACACCTAGTCCTCCAAAACTGAGTTTTGGAGAGATCTCGCCTTTAGGCGGAAACCGAGAACCTGTTTTTAAAGGAGAACGTTGGGGAAATAGGTAAGTGATAGGTACTAGGTCCTGGGGGCTGGGGACTGGGAAAAGAAAAATGTTCCAAAACCTAGCACCTAGAACCCTTCTTAAAAAGGAGAACTTAAATGAACGCATTGAAAACAACTGTTTTGCTTGCAGCTTTGATGGGTATTTTTATATTTTTCGGGGGGATTTTCGGGGGAAAAAGCGGAGTAATAATAGCTTTCATTATCGGAATGCTGATGAATCTTGTTATGTACTGGTTTTCCGACAGGATGATCTTATCCATGTATGGCGCCAAACCGCTTGCGGACGGAGAAGCACCCGAACTGGCCGGTATGGTGCGGAACCTTGCTGCAAGGATGGACCTGCCGATGCCCAAGGTCTATATCATAAACATGGAAGCTCCAAATGCTTTTGCCACGGGAAGAGATCCGGAACATGCCGCGGTTGCCGTGAGCCCTTCCATAATGCAGCTGCTTTCCAAACATGAATTGGAAGCTGTGCTGGCACATGAACTTTCCCACATTAAACACAGAGATACTTTGATAGCGACGCTGGCGGCCGGAATTGCTTCCGCTATCTCCATGCTGGCAAATCTGGCTTATTTTTCGTCTTTCTTTGGAATGGGAAGCAGTAGTGATGAGGACAGGGGCAATCCGCTGGTAATGCTTCTTTTGGCGATACTGACGCCGATAGTCGCCATGTTTATCCAGCTGGCTATAAGCAGAGCGAGAGAGTTTGAAGCGGACAGCGGTTCGGCCATCGTTACGAACAGGCCGCAGAGCCTGGTCTCAGCGCTTGAAAAGATCCATGGTTATGCGAAAGAAGCGCCGCTCACGGGCGGTTCCCCCTCAACAGCCAGCCTGTTTATCGCTAATCCCTATAAAGAAAGTTTTATGGTAAATTTATTAAGCACGCATCCGACTTTAAGCAGAAGAATAAAAAATCTCCAGAAAACCGCGGAGACGCTGGGAATACCGTTTTAAAAATAATACTAAGCGTAAGGATGTTTGTAAGGTTTTTAAAGTCTATAAGGTTCGTAAGGTCTAAAATCGTTGAAGCTATATTGCCTGAAATACTTTGGTCGGGGAAAAGCCGGTAAATACAAAGTACGAAATTGATATTATATTGTTTAAAGACTTTATAAACTTTAGGAACTTTACGAACCTTATGAACTATTTTAGGAGGCAATATGGAAAGTTACAGCAATAAAGTCATGGAACATTTTAAGAATCCGAGAAATGTCGGAGAAATGGAAAAACCGGACGGTATAGGCCATGTGGGAAACCCGGTCTGCGGTGACATAATGGAACTCTATATCAGGGTCAAGGATAATATTATAACCGATGCCAAATTCAAGACCTTCGGCTGCGGGGCCGCGATCGCGACAAGCAGTATGGTCACGGAACTGGTTAAGGGAAAGAATCTCGAAGAAGCCCTTAAGCTCACGAACCAGGCGGTAGTGGACGCACTGGACGGCCTGCCCAAAGTCAAACTTCACTGTTCGGTTCTCGCCGAACAGGCGCTAAAAAGGGCTATTGATGATTATTTAAAAAAGACAACCGGCAAAGGCCTGGGTTTACCGGAAACGGACCCGGACCATCATGAGGCTTGTGAACATGAGTTGCCGGAAGAATTGAAATAGAACCTTTTTATATGCATTCTTCGCGAAAAAGGGTCGTAGTGGCAATGAGCGGGGGAGTTGACAGTTCGGTCGCCGCAGCTCTCTTAAAGGAAAAAGGTTTTGACGTTATAGGCATTACGCTTAAGCTTGTTCCCGACCCCAAGACCAAAGAAGAACCGCGCTACGGTGACTGCTGTTCCGCGGAAGCCGTGCTGGACGCAAAAAAAGTAGCTTTTAAACTCGGTATTCCCCATTATACGGTCAATCTGACAAAAGAGTTTGAAAAGTTCGTTATCAAGGATTTTGTTAAGGAATATTCCGCCGGCAGGACCCCTAATCCCTGTATTAAATGTAATTTTTATATTAAATTTGGATTTCTTTTGAAAAAAGCAGCCGCTTTGAAGGCGGAGTATCTCGCGACCGGCCATTACGCCCGGGTTACCCGCGATAAAACAAAGAAAAGATTTATTTTGAAAAAGGGAAGGGACGCGGGAAAAGACCAGTCCTATGCCCTTTATTCATTGACCCAGGAACAGTTAAAGAGGACGCTTTTCCCCGTCGGGGCCTTAAAAAAAGACCGGGTCCGGAAGCTCGCGGCAAAATACGGCCTTGGTGTGGCGGGAAAAAAAGAGAGCATGGAGATCTGTTTTGTGCCGGATAATGATTACGCCGGATTTCTAAAGAAAAATTACGGGCTCGAAGCAGCCCGGGGCAATATCGAAGATGCTCAAGGCCGGCTCCTGGGCCGGCATAACGGAATAATCAATTATACCATAGGCCAGAGAAGGGGCCTCGGTATCGCGGCAAAAGAGCCGCTTTACGTTACGGCTATAGATAAAAAAAACAATAAAATAATAGCCGGCGGCAAAGAAGCCGCGGCAGGCCGCAGGCTCTACGCGAAGAAATTTAATTTTATAGGGCTTAAAAAGCTAAGCGGCAGGCTAAAAGTTTCGGCCAGGATAAGATACCGGAGCGTTCCCGCGGCGGCTGCCGCCAGGCCGTATAAAAAGGGCGTGCTGGTGGAGTTTAAAGAACCGCAGTGGGCTATTACTCCGGGCCAGGCCGTGGTCCTCTACCGCGGCGCGGAAGTTCTCGGCGGCGGGCTTATAGAGAAGAAACTTGACTGAAATACGGGAGGCGGAAGCATGCCTGATAATAGAAAATTGCAGGAAGAAATAGCGAAGCTTAAGAAAGAAAGGGATGCCGTTATCCTCGTGCATAATTACCAGCTGCCGGAAGTGCAGGATATCGCCGATTTTTTGGGTGATTCGCTGGGCTTAAGCCGTGAAGCCGCGAAGACCAAAGCGAAAGTCATTGTTTTTTGCGGGGTGCATTTTATGGCTGAAACGGCAAATATCCTTGCACCCGAAAAAACCGTGCTCCTGCCCGACCCTGCTTCCGGCTGTCCGATGGCTGACATGATCAGCGCGAAAGAATTGAGAGCTTTGAAAGCAAAACATCCAGGGCATATTGTGGTTGCCTATGTTAATTCGTCCGCCGAAGTTAAAGCGGAGACCGACTACTGCTGTACTTCCGGCAATGCCCTGCAAGTGGTGGAAAAGCTTAAAAATGAAAAAATAATATTTGTTCCGGATAAATATCTGGGTTCCTGGATAGCGGGCCGGCTGAATAAAGAAATGGTGCTCTGGCACGGTTATTGCCCTACCCACGCGAAAATATTGCCGGCGCATATAGAAAAAGCAAAAAAAGAACACCCGGGCGCCGTAGTTATGGCCCATCCTGAATGCAGGAATGACGTCTGGCCTCTCGCAGACGAAGTCTGTTCCACCGAGGGCTTTTTAAGGTACGTGAAAACAAGCCGGGTAAAAGAATTCATCGTGGCAACGGAACCCGGCATGCTTTACCGTTTAGCCAAAGAGAATCCCGGCAAAAAATTCTATCCTGCCAGTGCGGAAGCGTCCTGTCCCAATATGAAGAAAAACACGCTGGAGAAGGTCCTCTGGTCCCTTCAGGACATGGCGAATATAGTCAGAGTTCCTGAAGAGATCCGCCTTAAGGCCAAAAAAGCAATAGAAAGAATGGTAATGTTAGTGTAAGGCAAATACAGCCGGAACAGTTCTCTGATTGAAATACCTGCCTGATTAATAGTATAATACCTGAGTTATGATAAGCCACATTAAAGCCATATTGGAAAAGGATCCGGCAGCTAACATCTTTGATGTTATTCTTTACCCCTGCCTGTACGCGATATTTTTCCACAGAATAGCCAACTTTCTATGGAAAATGCATATTCCTTTTTTTCCCCGGCTGCTCTCGCAGGTTTCCAGGTTCCTTACCGGTATTGAGATCCATCCCGGAGCGGTCATAGGCAAAGGTTTCTTTATTGATCACGGCATGGGTGTGGTTATCGGAGAAACCACGGTTATCGGAAATAATGTCACGCTATTTCAGGGCGTTACGCTGGGCGGGACCGGGAAAGAAAAAGGAAAGCGCCATCCGACACTCGGTAACAATGTGGTGGTGGGCTCCGGCGCGAAAATTCTCGGTAATTTCAAGATAGGGGACGATAGTTATATCGGAGCCAATTCCGTAGTGCTCAAAGAGGTGCCGCCGCATTCCACTATAGTCGGAATTCCGGGAAGGGTAGTAAAGATAAAAGGGAAATATGTGCCTAATATCACGTTCAATCATGCCGATCTGCCTGATCCTCTGGCCAGCAGGTTAAAAAAAATACAGGCGGAACTTCTTGAAGTGGAGGAGCATGTTAAGCTCTGGAAAAAGAAACGCAGGCCCTGATGAATTTGAACGTTAAAAAACTTACCCTTATCACGCTTACCCATATCATAAATGATTCTTATACCGGTTTTATACCCATGGTGATCCCTGTTTTAATAAGCCGGGGCTACAGTGTTGCGCTTGCCGGCTCCCTGGGTATGATCCTGACCCTGGCGACAAATTTTCCCCAGCCTTTGTTCGGACTCCTCTATGATAAGACCAAAAAATATCTGATCTTCCTGGCTCCGCTTTTTTCGGCTGTTTTTATCGGGACCGCGGCGCTTATGCCTTCGTATTTCCTTATCGCGCTTTTTCTTGTGACCGGCGGGCTCGGGGTGGCGCTTTTCCATCCTGAAGCCACGCATATTGCCAGGTCCACGGAGAGCGGAAACTCCAATTTTGCTGTTTCTATTTTTCTGGCCGGCGGCACGGGCGGCTACGCCGCGGGCGGGCTGGCTGCAGGCCTGCTTATCTGGGGCTTCGGGTTAAAGGGCCTGCTCTTTACCGTAATATTCGGCATTCTTGCCTCTTATTATTTGTACAAGCACCGCGCGTTCCTTTCCGGAGCGGAGGGAATGGACAGCGGGGCCCCGCCGGTCCTGCGGAATATAAAGGAAGTGAACCGGATCCCGGAATTTTTATTGATCTTTTCGATAGTCACAATAATTGTCTCGGTGCAAGCCACGACCGCAATGTTTTTGCCGGCCTATCTTAAACAGAAAGGCATCAGTATTGTTTTTAGCGCTATAGCCTTCATACTTTTTACCGTCCCGGGTTCGCTTGGCGGAATAGCGGCCGGAAAACTGGCAAAACGGTTCAGCCTAAAAAAACTTATCCTGGTTTCCCAGCTTCTTGCCGTGGCGTTCTTATACGCGTTCGTTTTTACGCCTTATCCTTATTTCATAATATTTATTCCGCTCGCGGGCTGCGCGCTGCTTTCGTCCTTTCCGCTCCTGGTAAATCAATCCTATACGTATTTGCCGGAAAATAAAGGCGTTGCCGGAGGTTCAATAATCGGACTGACCTGGGGCCTGGCCAGTGTCTTGATCCTGCTCACGGGTGCTTTGGCCGATCTCGGCGGCTCCCTTGCCTATGCTTATAAGATAATATTTGCCCTGCCTCTTATTGCCTGCCTGCTGCTTTTGAAACTCAAAATAAAATAGAATTAAATTTTAGCCGCGCAATTATTTCCCCGGGAACCGGTGTTGACAACCTTTTACATTAGGAATATAATAACAAAATGCAAAAAAAAATACAGGCACCTGCAGCTTCTTACAGGCCGAAAAAACGCTTCGGCCAAAATTTTATGAAAGACCGGTCCTTGCGGGAATTTATCGTGAATTCCGCCTCTCTCTCCCAAAAGGATACCGTCCTGGAGATCGGCCCCGGCCGGGGGGAGCTTACAGGTATTATTGCTTCAAAATGCCCCGTTGTCGCGGTTGAAATTGACCGGGACCTGGCGGCGCTCCTTAAGAACAAGTTTGCCGGAAATGAAAGAGTGAAAATTATTGAAGGGGATATTCTGGCGGTTGAGTTCAATAAAATTAGCGTTCCAAAATTTAAAATTATAGGGAACATCCCGTATAACATAACTACGCCTATTATCTTTAAAATACTGGAGAGCCGGTCCGGTATAGAAACCGCGGTCTTAACGGTGCAGAAAGAGGTGGCGGAAAGGCTGGCGGCAAAGCCGGGTTCCGGGGACTACGGGGTCCTGACCATCATGGCTGGAATATTTGCTTCCGTGGAGATCTTGAGAACTATTCCGGCTGCGGCTTTTTTTCCGGCGCCGAACGTGGATTCCGCGGTGATATGTTTAAGGCCTCTCAAAGACCCTGCGGTCCCGGAAAAGGAACTTGCCCTATTTGAAAAACTCGTAAAAACCGCTTTCCAGCAGAGAAGAAAGAATATAAGGAACGCGCTTTTAAGGTTCGGCCTCTCAAAAGAAAAGGCTTTAAGAGTTCTTTCTGCCTGCGGCATACCTGAAAATACCAGGCCTGAAGGTGTTTCTATCGAGGAGTTCAAGCAGCTGGCCGGCCTGGCAGGGGCGGAAACTTAGGATAGGCCCGCTTTACTGCGAGGTGAAAGATTCAATATTCTCATGTTTATTGCATATTTCCACCGGTGCTGTGCCTTCGATAAAGACTTCTTTAAGGGATCTTTTGCATTTTGGAGAATAAAGCATCCCGGAATCCGGATCTATCTTTACGGTCACAACTTTTGGAGGTTTGGTAAAAGGTTCGGGCGGTTTCCCCTTATAGACTTCTTTCATGAACTCACCCCAGATAGGAACAGGCGTATTTGAACTTGATATCCAGGAACCCAAAGAACGCCTGTTGTCAAAGCCCACCCAGCAGCCGGCGATAAGATCTGAAGTAAAGCCGATGAACCATACATCGGCCTGATTGTCGGTAGTTCCCGTCTTACCCGCGCAATTAAAGGTGATCCCGTTTCCTCTGATCCTGCTTGCGGTACCTTCATTAACGACACTTTCCAGCATGGAGGTCATAAGATAGGCAGATTCCGGTTTTAATACATCCTGCAGGCGCGGCTGATTTTCTTCAAGTATCTTGCCCGTGCTGTCTTTCACCGTAAGGATGCAGAGAGGTTCGACTTTAACTCCCAGGTTGGGGAAAGTAGAATACGCGGAGGTGAGTTCCAGCAGGGTGACTTCCGAGGTGCCGAAAGCAAGTGAAAGATTTTTGTGCAACTGGCTTTTGATCCCCATTTTGTTCGCGTATGAAACTACCGAAGAGGTCCCGACTTTCATGAGCAGTTTTAAGGTGACGATATTTCTGGAAAGGGTCAGAGCTTTCCGCAGGGTGGTCGGGCCAAAAAATTTCTTTTCATAATTTTCAGGTTTCCAGACCTGCCCGTCTTTTTCGTTTATGGACATCGGCGCATCAACTATTATATCCGCGGGAGTAAAACTGTTATCCAGCGCGGTCGCGTATATGAAAGGTTTAAAAGCGGAACCGGGCTGCCTTTTTGCCTGGACGGCCCTGTTGTATTCGGATTCAGAAAAGTCCCTGCCGCCGATCATGGCCTTAATATACCCGGTCTTGGGATCCAGGGCAATAAAGGAGGCCTGGATAGGCAGATTTTTTCTGAATTCCGCGTCGAAAATATTTTCCACGGGTATGCCGTTTTCTTTTGCTATTTTGATCTCCGCTTCTTCCAGTCCCCGGGCCACTGCTTTCTGGGCGTATTCCTGCATTTGCATATCCAAAGAAGTATAGACGGAAAGCCCGCCTTTATATATTACATTGGAACCGTAGGTCTCTTCCAGCTGCTGTCTTACGTATTCAACAAAATACGGGGCGTTTTTTTGTTCTATCCTGTGGATCTCTATCGGGGCCAGCTTGGCAGCTTCAGCTTCTTTTTTGGTGATCACGTCCTTTTTTAGAAGCCTGTCAAGAATGCGGTTACGCCTCATTTTGGCTTTATACGCGTTTTTGTACGGGGAATATTTGTTGGGCGCCCTGGGCAGGCCGGCTAAGAGCGCGCATTCCGGCAGCGTCAGCCGCTCCACGTTTTTCCCGAAATAGGTCCTTGCCGCGGCTTCCACCCCGTAAGCCCCCGAGCCCATGTTTATCTGGTTCAGATACATTTCCAGTATTTCGTCTTTGGTATAACAATACTCTATTTTGAAGGAAAGCATGACTTCCTTTATCTTTCTTGAAAAAGTCCGTTCCTGGGTCAGGAACAGATTTTTCGCCAGCTGCTGGGTAATAGTGCTGCCGCCCTGCGCCACTCTGCCCTGTATCATATTCACTAAAAATGCCCGCAGCATGGATACGGGAGAGATCCCGAGATGGGAATAGAAGCCTTCGTCTTCGATGATAATAATGGTCTTTTTTAAGAGCTCGGGTATTTTTTTTAACGGCACCAGCGATCTCTGTTCTATGAATAACTGGGCGATCAGCGTTCCTTTTTCATCGTAGATCTTGCTGGCAAGAGAAGGCTTGTAATTTTCCAGATCGGCAAGAGGCGGGAGGTCGAGGTAAAAGGCCAGCAGCAGTCCTATGAACCACCCGAGAAAAATAGTCAGAGAGATAGTGGCGATCAATTTTATCTGCCGGGTCTTCATAGATTGTATTACTTCACGGAACATAGTATTGAAACTCATATTTATGTATTTTACAGCAAAATAAAAAGTTAGTAAACATGTAATTGGCAATATGGCTTCATGCTTTCCCTTTACTCTATTGACAAAAAAATCATATTTTGCTATAATCAATCAGTCCACTTGACGTGGGCTTTTTTCATTTGGTTTATCTCTTCAAGAATCGCTTATGCTCTGTAAAAAGAACAAAAATCAAAAAAAGGAAGGGTGATATAAAGTGGTCGAAGTAATTGTGAAATACGATGAGTCTTTGGAATCGGCTCTGAAACGGTTTAAGAGAAAATGCCAGACTGAAGGCATTCTTACCGAAATCAGAAAAAGAGAGTTTTACGAAAAACCGAGCGAAAAGAGAAAGAAGAAAGAAGAAGCTGCTGCCAGGAAATTAAGAAAACGCCTCGAAAAGCTGGACTAAGGAGTTTTTTAGAGCATGGATGTTAAAGAAAAGCTTAATGAGGACCTGAAAGCTGCAATGAAAGCCGGGGACGCGTTAAAAACTTCCACCGTGAGGATGCTTAAAGCCGCGATCAATAACGCGGAAATGGCCAAGAAAGTATCCTTTACGGATGAGGAAGTTTTTCGTGTTATCGCTGCTTCTATTAAACAGCGCAGAGATTCTATCGAACAGTATAAAAAGGGAAACAGGCCGGAGCTTGCGGCACAGGAAGAAGCAGAGCTCGTTATCCTGCAGTCCTATCTTCCGGCGCAAATGAGTGAAGAGGAATTAAGGGCTCTGGTCGCCAGAGTAATTGCTGAAACGGGCGCGGGCGCGGTTAAAGATATGGGCAAGGTCATGGGGAAACTCATGCCGCTTCTTAAGGGCAGAGCCGAGAATTCACTGGTAAGTTCAATCGTAAAAGAAAATCTTAAATAGCTCATGAAAGTTTTAGGCCGCAATTTTTTCAACAGAGCTACCCGCAAGGTGGCAAAAGAGCTGCTTGGAAAGATACTGGTAAGGAAGTATCGCGGAAAAAGACTTGCCGGGCGCATTGTCGAAACAGAAGCCTACCTTGGCAAAAATGATCCGGCAAGCCATGCCTGCCGTAAGATAACACCAAGAAATATTGTGATGTTCGGCCCTCCCGGGGTTGCGTATGTGTATTTATGTTACGGGTTTCACTATATGCTGAATGCCGTAACAGAAAAAAACGGCAAAGCCGGAGCGGTACTTATAAGAGGCGTGGAACCTTTAACGGTCCCGGCAGATAAGGCCGCGAACGGGCCCGGGAAATTAACAAAGCTGTTTAAAATAACAAAAAAACAAAATGGCAGGGTGCTTGCACTAAAGACCGGCCTTTATATCGCCTCTGACGGCATGAAACCTTTAAAAATAAGAAATACCGTAAGGATAGGCATAAAAAAAGGCGCAGAGCTGCCTTTCAGGTACTATATAGAAGGGAAGCAGCATGTCTCAGGTAAATAAATTTTAGACAGCGTGTGGAACACTTTAGTAATTCTCCTGACTTCAACAAAGGATAGGAAATATGAAACTAAAAGAGCTCTACAGAGCAATTGTTGAAAATGGTATCGAAGCAGATCCGCGCGGCAGTGATTTTGTGCGCAAAGAATTGAAAAGGACCGCGGAAGAGTTTAAAGAACTTAAAGCCGAAGCCAGGAAAGATTATGACCAGGACCGGCTCTTCAATCCTTATGCGGATACAAGGGTCTTGAACGGTGAGCTGAATTCCGAGATCAAGAAAATACTGGTAGGCATTGATATTGATTCCGGCGAGCTGGCCGTTGCCGATCTCCTCGCAAAAAAAAGCGGAAAGATAGACCTTGTTTTGACCCACCACCCGGCGGGAAAGGCCTACGCAAATTTTTATGAAGTTATGGGCATGCAAAGCGAGATCTTTCATAAAGCGGGTGTACCTATCAATATAGCCGAAAACACCATGGCCCCGAGAATGAAGGATGTGGAACGCAGGGTGCTTCCGGCCAACCATACCCGGGCGGTCGATACCGCAAAACTCCTGAATCTTAACCTGATGTGCGCGCATACCGCCGCGGATAATTTTGTGTCAACGTTTCTTACCGGGCTTTTTGCCGCGCGTAAACCTGAAAAAATAAAAGACCTGCTCGGTATATTAAAAGAAATTCCGGAGTATAAGCTGGCGGCCGGGAACAATGCCGGGCCCAAGATATTTTCGGGCAGTGAGAATTCGCGCTGCGGAAAGATCTTTGTTGATATGACAGGCGGAACAGAAGGGCCGAAAGAGATCTATGAGGCAGCCGCCAAGGCCGGGATCGGGACTTTTGTCGGCATGCATTACTCTGACGAGCATAGAAAAGAACTGGAAAAAAACTTCATAAATGTAGTTGTTGCCGGGCATATCAGCAGTGATAATCTCGGCTTAAACCTGCTTTTTGATGCAATAATAAAAAAGAACGGTAAACTTGAAATAATAGAGTGTTCCGGTTATCGCAGAGTAGCCAGGCTGAAGTAACAGGAGTTCATGGGCCTAATTCCAAGAGAAAAAATAGAACTTATTAAACAGTCTTTTGACATCGTGGATGTTGTAAGCGAGCGCGTGCAGCTGAAAAAGTCGGGCCAGAATTTTAAAGGGCTTTGTCCTTTTCATTCAGAAAAGACCTCCTCTTTTGTGGTCAGCCCGGCAAAACAAATTTACCATTGCTTCGGCTGCGGCGAGGGCGGGAATGTTATCCAGTTCATATCTAAAATGGATAACATAAATTTTTTCGAAGCGGTAAAAGTGCTGGCGCAGAAAAAAGGCATACCGCTGGATGCAGCTGATAAAGCCGGCAAAGACGAGTTTGACGAGCTTTTTAAAGTTAACGAATTGGCGGTCAGGTACTACAAGCAGAAACTGCAGGAGAATAAAGCCGCCCGGGAGTATCTGGCGAAACGGAAATTAAGCCAGGACACGATAGAAAAATTCGGGCTGGGCTATGCTCCGGACGAGTGGGAAGGCCTGCTTAATTACGCGGGAAAGAACGGAGTTCCCGCCTTGCTTCTCGAAAAAGCCGGCCTTTGTATCAAGCGGGACAAAAAAGAAGGCCACTACGACAGGTTTCGCAACCGGATAATTTTCCCGATAGTCAGCAGTTTCGGGAAATATGTGGCGTTTGGCGCCCGGGTAATGGATGCCGGGCTTCCGAAATATATTAATTCTCCGGAAACACCGGTCTATTCAAAAGGGAAGAATCTCTATGCCTGGAATCTGGCCAGGGTCAAGATCCCGGAGGATATCGGGATAATTGTAGTAGAAGGGTACCTGGACTGTATAACCTGCCACCAGTATGGAATAACAAATACGGTGGCGACCCTGGGTACTTCACTGACCCGGGAACAGGCCGCGCTGTTAAAAAGATACACCGATAAAGTTGTGATCGCTTATGACCTGGACGCGGCCGGGATAAATGCTTCGCTCCGCGGCATTGCCGTTCTGGTGGAGGCCGGCCTGGATGTAAAAGTGGCCGTTTTTACCGGCAGTAAAGACCCGGATGAATATCTCAATGTGCACGGGAAAGACGCTTTTTCCGGGAAGGTCAAAGAGGCCAAGAGCATAGTTGATTTCTGGCTGGACAGCGTAAAGCCGGAGGCGCTTTCCGATCTCAAGGGTAAATTAAATATTTTTAATCAAATGCTTCCGGTGATCTCCGCTGTTAATGATGACGCCAGAAGAGCGGAATATAAAAAGGCCATAGCCGGCAGGATGAATTTGCCGGAGAAAGTTATCAACGAAGCAATAGAAAAGCATTATGAGAAAATATATAATATGGCCCCGGCCGGCAAAAATATCGCGGTTACAGCGGGGAAAAAAATAAGGCCGCCGGTTTCCAGGACTGAGCTTACCGAAAAGCAGCTTCTTATTCTGGCTTTGAGCGATATAGAAACTGCAAAAAGAGTAAAGAAAGAAGTGTTTCCGGAGGACTTTAATAACGGCTCAATAAGGCGCATAATTGAGCTTCTTTTTGAATATTGCGAGAAAAAAAATATACTGGATTATACGGCCATGGTCGAAGAACTTGACGGAGAAACGCGCCGTTTGTTCACCGAACTTATACTGGATAAAGTGGAGTATTCTTCAGAGAGCCGGACGCAGGCCGAGAAGGACCTTATAGAGGCCATCAGGAACGGCAGGATCGAGAAACGCCTTAAAGAACTAGAGGTGGAGATAAAAAAACTTAATAGAGGTGACGGGGACAAGGATCTGGTAAATGAATATCTTCAGCTCCAGCGTCATTTAAAAGGCAAGAAGGTTAAGGGGGAAAAGTGAAAGAATCGGCAAAAGCAGTGAAATTATCCAAACTTAAACTGAAAAAAAATGAAGTGGAAAAACTTCTTATAGAAAAGGGGAAAGAAAAAGGTTATTTAACCTACCAGGAAGTCAATGAGATCATTCCCGAAGATGTTATTTCCCCGGAAGAAATAGATAATCTGCTTACCAAGCTGGATGAAATGGACATTAATATAGTTGATGCTCCCAAAGAGGAGAAAGTCCCGGACCTGCATCTTACGGCCTCCTCGGATATAGCTATTGATGATCCTATCCGGCTCTACCTGCGTTCCATGGGCCAGATCTCCATACTCGCGCGGGCTGAGGAACTCAGTTTAGCCGAAGAAATAGAAAAAGCCGAAGAAGAAATAGATAAGATCCTCTTTCAATCGCCCAGTATTCTGGAAAAATTCAAGACCATGGCCAACGAAGTGCTCGAAAGCAGCCGGGGCATTCATGAGTTAATGAATATAGACGCGGAAGGGGAGATAAGCAACCGTATCGTAAAAAAGTACAAGAAAAAGCTGCGGGATGCCTTAAAAAAGATCAGGCAGGAAGAAACCAGGATAGAACTTATCAACAGCCGCCTGAAAAAGAAGTCCATCAATGACAGGCAAAGAGCTTCTCTTGAAGAGAAAAAAATAGTCGGCCTTGAGAAGATCGTGGAAGCGGTCATTGAACTGGACCTTAATACCGAAGAAAAAAAGGGCATGATAGATAAGGTCAAAACTATGACCTCGCAGATCCATGCTTTTGAACGGGAAATAGAAGGGGTAATTAAGGCCTGCGGTTTGACCAAGGAAGAACTGAGAAAAGTATTTAATTCCAAAAAAGTCAGCAGTTCCTGCAAGTACGGGGTAAAAGAACTTTGCGAGAATTACAAGCTGATAACGGTCAAAGAGAAAAATATAAAACAAATTGCGGATGAATCGGCGAGTACGGCTTCCAAAATAAAAGCAGATACGCGCCTTATTACCGAGAATGAATTTCGGGCTTATAACGCCAAGATGAAGCTTGTGAAGGCCAATCTCCGCCTGGTTGTGTCAATCGCGAAAAAATATACCAATAGAGGCCTGCATTTCCTTGACCTTATTCAGGAGGGAAATATCGGGCTTATGCGGGCGGTCGACAAATTTGAATACAAACGCGGCTATAAATTCTCAACTTACGCGACCTGGTGGATAAGACAGGCCATAACCAGGGCTATAGCTGATCAGGGCCGGACCATAAGAGTCCCGGTGCATATGATAGAAACGCTTAATAAATTAATAAAGAATTACAGGGAGCTGGTACAGAAACTCGGGCGGGACCCGCTGCCGGAAGAAGTTGCCAAAAAAATGGGCTTGCCGGTGGAAAAGATCAGAGAGGTCTTGAAGATCGCCCAGGAACCCATTTCCCTGGAAACTCCCATTGGCGAGGACAAAGACGGCCATCTGGGAGACATTATCGAGGACAAGGAAGTGGTCTCTCCCGCGACAGCCGCGGCACACATGATCCTGCAGGAACAGCTGGAAAAAGTCCTGATCACGTTAAAAAGCAGGGAGGCGGAAGTGATCCGCCTGCGTTTTGGCATTAATAAACCGTACCCCTACACGCTCGAAGAAGTCGGCAATATTTTTAATATTACCAGAGAGCGGGTGAGACAGATAGAGGCCAAGGCGCTGAGAAAACTCAGGCACCCCATAAGGGCCAAGTTCCTTAAGGGGTTCATGGAACAGTAATAATAAAAAGTACCGCAAGGGTAAGATGACCTCAAAAGAGCTCATAACCACCATACTGAATAGAAAAGCCGCGGAAAGATTCGGTATTTTTGAACATTTCTGGCCTGAAACTATCCGGGACTACTGGACAAAAGAAGGCTTCCCGGCAAAGACAGATCAGGCTGATTATTTTGACTATGATATTGCCCACGCGGGCGGCTGGTTTGATGTTACTTCCTTTCCCGGAAAAAAAGAAATACTTGAGCAAACCGAAGAATGGGAAATAATCAAAAATGGCAACGGAGCTTCGGTAAAGCTCTGGAGGCACAAATCAGGCACGCCCGAACATATCGGGTTTGAAATGACCGGCAGGGAAATATGGGAAAAGACCTATCGCGAGCCGCTGCTTGCTCTTGATAAAAACAGGCTGGATCTCCCGGGCATGAAGCAGAACCTTGAGAAAGCCAGGAAGACCGGTAAGTTCACCGTTTTTGGAAATTTTTTTATTTTCGAACTGATGAGGAATACGATAGGGGATGAGCATTTTCTTCCTGCAATGCTCCTTGAACCCGGATGGCTCAAAGATTTTTGCCAGGTTTATACCGATTTTTACATCCGGCATTATGAAATGATCTTCAGGGAAGCCGGGCTCCCGGACGGAATGTTCATTTATGAGGATCTGGGGTATAAGAACGGGTTATTTTGTTCTCCCGCGGCTTTGAAAGAGCTGGTAACTCCTTACCATAAAAGACTGGTGAATTATTTTAAAGATCACGGGCTTCCGGTGATCCTGCATTCGTGCGGGGACGTGAGGCGGGCCCTGCCGTCAATTTTAGAAGCGGGCTTTGACTGCCTCCAGCCGATGGAAGCCAAAGCGAATATGAATGTGCTTGAGCTGGCAAAAGAATATTCCGGAAAAATAGCTTTTATGGGAAATATTGACGTAACCGTGCTGAATACCAATAATAAGGCTGCCGTGAAACAGGAGATAGAATATAAACTGAAAGCACTAAAAAAACTGAAAGCACCCTACGTGTTCCACAGCGATCATTCCATACCTCCTGATGTGCGGTTTGAAACCTATAAATACGCGCTTGAAGTTTATAAAGCTAATTGCAGGTTATGAGACCTATATGAAAAGACTGGGGTTAATTTTATTCAGCTGCCTGCTCTTTTACGGTTGTGAAGATAAAGAGGCAAATATGCAAAAACCAAAGCCGGGAAAAGTTGATATTTTTAATTTTGAAACCGGAAAAGTTGATACAGTTGACAAAGTCGTTCCTACCGCGGAACAATTAAAGGAACTTCCTGCGGATGTCTGCTATGTTGTAAGAGATAAAGGCACAGAAGCGCCTTTTACGGGGAAATTTTACAATAACCATGCTAAAGGCGTCTATAAATGCGTTGTTTGTAAAACGGATCTGTTTGTTTCTGACACAAAATTTGAGTCAGGCACCGGCTGGCCAAGTTTTTTTCAGCCGGTTTCAGAACTGAATATTAAGACCGTTAAAGATACCAGCCACGGTATGGAAAGAAGTGAAGTTGTTTGTGCCCGGTGCGGAGCCCATCTGGGACATGTTTTTGATGACGGGCCCAAACCTACGGGAAAACGCTACTGCATGAACTCAGTTTCTTTATTTTTTGTGAAACATTAAAGACGACCGGTCCCGGAACCTGCCTGCCTTTCCAAATCAGATATTGACTTTAATATACCTTTGTGCAATAATAAAATGACTTTTTTTGGGAGGTCTTTTATGAAAAAAGCAGGACTTTTAAGCTCCATGATAAGCCTTATTTGCTTATTAATGACCGGAACCGGCTTTGCGGGTATTATGGCGCGGCCGGCAGACACTATATGCGCTGTCACGGGGGCGCCTCTTAAAGTTAACGATGCAACACCCTTCAGTAAGTATAATAATGATTATTATTATTTTCTAAGCAACAGTGAAAAAGCGCAGTTCGACAGTAATCCCTTTAAATTTGCAAAAAATATGGATACCTGCCAGGTTTGCGGCAAACAGGAGAGAAAGACCAGAGGCAAATCCTCCTTTCTGGACTATAGCTACAACGGAAAAAGCTACCATTTTTGCACGCTTATTCACTGTGAGGAATTTCAAAAAGACCCCGGAAAATACATCAGGGGAGGGGAGTCTTATTCGACCAGGCCGGTTGGAAAGTATAAGGCAAAAAGTACTGTTAAGGCCGGGCTTAAGGATAAGAAGAAGGATGCGACTGAAGATGTCGAAGTCTTGACCGAAGAAGCTCCGGCGGTAACTCCGGAGAAAAAACCGGCGATCTTAGGAACAGAGAAAAAGCTCCCGGAAGTAAAGCCGCCTTTGGCCGAGGTAACAAATGAGAAGGGCGTGACTGCCGTGGAGAAAAAGGAACCAAAAAATATCCAGGAAATTAAACCGCCTGTTCCGGCTGTGACAAATGAAGCCGTGAAAACTGCCGCACCGGCTCCCGCGGCTTTAAGCAAACCGGCGGCGGAAAAGACCAAAGCTCCCAAAAAACCGGTAACGATGGAATTTGAAGATACCATTGTTGAAGAGTAGGGATCTTTTAGAGTAAATGGAAACCTACACCGTCCGTCCCTGAAAAGGCGGGCGGTGTTTTTATGAAGAGGGCTTTATAAAATGCCAAAGCGCACTGATATAAAAAAGATACTGCTTATCGGGTCCGGGCCTATTGTCATCGGCCAGGCGTGCGAGTTTGATTATTCCGGTACGCAGGCCTGCAAAGCGCTTAAAGAAGAAGGCTACGAAGTTGTCCTGGTAAATAGTAATCCTGCCACAATAATGACCGACCCGGAATTTGCCGACCGCACGTATATTGAACCTGTCACCGCCGAAATGGTCGCGAAAATAATAGAAAAAGAACGCCCGGACGCGCTACTACCCACTATAGGCGGCCAGACGGGGCTGAATGTCGCGGTTGAACTTGCGGAAAGCGGGATCCTGGCAAGATATAATGTTGAATTGATAGGCGCAAAGATCGAAGCCATAAAAAAAGCGGAAGACCGGATGCTTTTCAAGGCGGCGGTAGAAAAGATAGGTTTAAGCGTTCCCTTGAGTTTCGCGGCTTACAGCTCCGAAGATGCCGAAAAGTATTCAAAAGAACTCGGGTTTCCTGTCATCATCCGCCCCGCTTTTACACTCGGCGGTTCAGGCAGCAGTATTGCCTATAACATGGAAGAACTTAAAGATAAGGTCAAGTTTGGAGTTGAAGCCAGCATGATCGGCCAGGTCCTGCTCGAGCAGTCCATAATCGGCTGGAAAGAATATGAACTGGAAGTCATGCGGGACCTTAAAGATAATGTCGTAATAATCTGTCCTATAGAGAACTTTGATCCCATGGGGATACATACCGGCGATTCCATAACAGTTGCTCCCGCCCAGACTTTGTCCGATAAGGAATACCAGGTCCTGCGTGACGCCTCCATAGCCATCATGCGGGAAATAGGCGTGGACACCGGAGGCAGTAATGTTCAGTTCGGCATCAATCCCGCTAACGGTAAAGTGGTTGTTATAGAAATGAACCCCAGGGTTTCCAGAAGTTCCGCCCTGGCCTCAAAAGCTACAGGTTTTCCCATTGCTAAGATCGCGGCCAAACTGGCGGTAGGTTTTACGCTGGATGAGATCCCCAATGATATCACCAAATATACCTATGCCGCGTTTGAACCTACTATTGATTATGTGGTTACAAAGATCCCCCGCTGGACCTTTGAAAAATTCCCCGGGGCTGACGATATTCTCGGAACCCAGATGAAATCCGTGGGCGAAGTTATGGCCATAGGCCGGACCTTTAAGGAGTCGTTTCAAAAGGCCATAAGGTCCCTGGAAATAGATAAATACAGCTTGTACTGGAGCGGGCCCAAACCGACAAAAGAACAGATAACAGAGAAACTCCGCACGCCGAATTGCGACCGGCTGTATTTTATCAGAGAGGCACTAAAGAATGATTTCAGCCTGGAGGAGATATTTAATTTAACCAGGATAGATAAATGGTTTTTAAGCAACTTAAAAGAACTTGTGGATATGGAAGCGGTGATAATTAAGGCCGGCAAGAATAAAAAGCAGCTTCCGGATGTTATTAAAGAAGCAAAAAAATACGGTTTTTCTGACCGCTATCTGGCGAAACTGCTCGGTATGGAAGAGGCAAAACTGCGGGCCCTGCGCCTGAAGCATGGCATAAAACCGGTCTATAAAATGGTGGATACCTGCGCCGCGGAGTTTGAGGCCTTTACGCCTTATCTTTATTCCACATACGAAGAGGAAGAGGAAGCCCTGCCGACAAAAAATAAAAAAATAGCAATTCTGGGGGGAGGGCCCAACCGGATCGGACAGGGAATTGAGTTTGACTACTGTTGCGTGCACGCGGCCTTTGCCTTAAGAGAAGACGGTTATGAGGTCATAATGATAAATTGCAATCCCGAGACGGTTTCTACCGATTATGATACCTCCGACCGGCTGTATTTTGAACCTTTAACCCTGGAAGATACCCTGCATATCCTTAAAAGGGAAAAACCGGACGGGGTCATAGTCCAGTTTGGCGGGCAGACACCTCTTAAACTGGCGCTTCCGCTTTTTAAAGAGAAGATAAAAATAATCGGTACCAGCCCTAAAAGCATAGATGCGGCGGAGGATAGAAAACTCTTCGGGGCTATTTTGAATAAATTAAAGATACCGCAGCCGGAGAACGGCACCGCCCGCAATTTGAAAGATGCGCTCAAAGTAGCCCGGCGGATCGGCTTTCCGGTGCTTGTGCGGCCGTCCTATGTTCTTGGCGGAAGAGCGATGGAGATAGTCTACGATGAAGAGAGCATGGTGAATTTTGTTAAAATGGCTCTTGAGGTATCCGGAAAACATCCTGTACTTATAGATAAATTCCTGGAAGATGCCGGGGAGATAGATGTGGACGCGGTCTGCGACGGTGAGACCACCGTTATCTGCGGAATAATGGAGCATATAGAAGAAGCGGGCATTCACTCCGGAGATTCGGCCTGCGTCATCCCTGCTTTTTCACTTGCTGAAAACCAGCTGGCCACCATAAGAAAATACACCTGTGCCCTGGCTAAAGAGCTCAAAGTCATAGGGCTTATGAACATTCAGTATGCCTACAAAGGGGACACCATCTATGTGCTGGAGGTCAACCCGAGAGCTTCAAGGACCGTGCCTTTTGTTTCTAAAGCCACAGGAATACCCTGGGCCAAGGTGGCAGCCCGGATCATGACGGGCCAAAAACTGAAAAAAATGGGCCTCACCGGAGAAATTCAATCAAAACATTTTTCCGTCAAAGAATCGGTCTTTCCTTTCGGGAAATTTCCGGGTGTGGATTCCGTGCTGGGGCCGGAAATGAAATCGACCGGCGAGGTAATGGGCATTGATGCTGATTTTGGCCGTGCTTTCGCAAAATCCCAGATGGCGGCGGGTTCCGCGCTTCCCGTTAAAGGCAAGGTCTTCATAAGTGTCAAGAACAAAGATAAGCGGAATATAATATATGTGGCCAAACTGCTTGTGGACCTGGGTTTTAAGCTTGTGGCCACCGGCGGTACGGCAGCCGCACTTTCCAACAACGGAATGGAAGTTGAAAAAGTTAATAAGGTAGGGGAAGGCCGGCCCAATATCGTGGATTATATAAGAAATAAAGAGATAAATCTTATCATAAATACCCCGACCGGCAAAGGCCCCAAGACCGATGAATATCACATCCGCAGGGCCGCGATAGTCAATAACATACCCTGTATTACCACGGTCTCCGGCGCGCAGGCGGCGGTCAACGGTATAGAGTCCCTGCTTAAAAGCGAGCTTACGGTAAAGTCTTTACAGGAATACCATCTTAAGAAAAAGTAATATAGGTTCCAAGCGGTAAAGGAGATTATGCGAACTTCTTTGCAGCCCTTGACGGTTGTCGGACATCTCGAAGAACTTAGAAAAAGAATAATAGTCTGCCTGGTGATATTCCTGGCGGTTTTTTTAGCGCTGGTAACCCTGCCTTCGTTCACGGATTCCTTTGGTACCCGCATTATGAACTTTTTAAGGGAATTTTTCCTCAAAGACCTCGTCAAAGGCGCCGCGTTAAAACTGGTTTTTCTTGATCCCCTGGAACCGGTCTTTACCGTACTTAAATTATCCCTGCTTACTTCTCTTTTCATACTTTCTCCGGTCTTCTTTTATCAGGCCTGGGCTTATATCGGCCCCGCTTTTAAGAAAAAAACAAAAAAATATATGCTCCTGCTTTTTTTCGGGGCTTTCTTTTTCCTGTTCTTAGGCGCGGTCTTTTCGTTCTATCTGCTCATGCCTATCTCCTTTAAGATACTTATTCAATACGGGCTTTCCGCCGGTGCTGAGCCGGTCTTAAGCATGGGCAAATTCTTTGATATGTTCATAGTGATGCTCGTCCTCTTTGCTATACCGTTCGAACTGCCTGTGGTTATCGGAGTATTAAGTAAAGCGGGGATAGTTTCCGCCAGAGCTCTGGCCAAAGCCAGAAAAATAATGTATTTTGGCATGGCCGTATTTGCCGCGGCCGTTACGCCGGATCCTACGCCGGTTTCAATGCTCATACTCTGGGCTATGCTGGTCCTGCTTTTTGAGTTCGGGATCTTTCTGGCCCGGTTATTTGAAAGGAGTAAAAAATAATGGGAGTCTCGGTTCAATTCTTCGGCGCCGCGAGAACAGTAACGGGTTCCAAATACCTCATCACCGGAGATAAAGGTAAAATTCTGATAGATTTCGGCATGTTTCGCGGTGAGGACCGCCTGACACAGCGGAATTACGAGGAGTTTGATTTTAATCCGGAAGAAATTCAATATGTTATTCTGACGCACGCGCATATTGATCACAGCGGTTTGATCCCGAGATTGGTGAAAAAGGGGTTCAGAGGGCGGATCCTTTGCACCAAACCCACTCTGGAACTCTGCAAGATAATGTTCCTGGATGCCGCGCATGTGGAAAGTATAGAAATTGAATGGCGTAACAGAAAAAGACAGCGGGCGGGAAAACCCCTGCTGGAGCCGGTCTATAACGCTGAAGATGCCGCCTCCTGCATGCAATATTTTGAAGCAGTAGAATACGGTAAATTGAAAGACCTGAAGAACGGTTTCAAGGTCAGGTTTGAGGATGCCGGGCATATTCTTGGTTCTTCTATCATAGAGGTATTCACAAAGATAGAGGGCAAGGCAAAGCGGCTTGTGTTCTCGGGAGACCTGGGTAATGAAATGCAGAAACTAATACGGGATCCCAAAAAACTTGTTGATGCCGACTACCTTTTTATAGAATCCACCTACGGCGACCGGCTGCACAAGAGCCATAAAGAGACTATTAAGGAATTTGAGAACGCGATCCTGGGCGCGGAAAAAGACCGGGGAAATATTATTATTCCGGCGTTTGCCGTCGAGAGGACCCAGGAAATAATCTTTGAACTTTCGCAGATGTATAAAAAAAGCAGCCTGGACGGTTTTTCTGTATATGTGGATTCGCCTCTGGCCATTGCCGCCACAGAGATCTTTCAGGCCAACAGCCGGCACTTTGACGAAGAAACCAAAGCAGCCATGAAAAAAGGGATAGATCCTTTTTCTTTTCCCTCTCTGGTTTATTGCCGGCGGATGGAGGAGTCCCGAGCCCTGAATGACCTCAAGAGCAACGCGATCATAGTTTCTGCGAGCGGGATGTGCGAAGCCGGGCGGATCAAGCACCATCTAAAGCATAACTTGTGGCGCGAGGAATGTGTTATAATATTTACGGGTTACCAGGCGATAGGCACTACCGGCAGGGCTATCGTTGACGGGGTAAAAACCGTGAAAATATTCGGGGAAGAGATAGCGGTGCGGGCAAAAATATTCACTCTGGGCGGTTTTTCGGGGCATGCCGATCAAAACGGCCTCTTAAAATGGCTTTCTAACTTTAAGAACAAGAAAATGCAGGTTTTTGTGGTGCATGGCGAAGAAAAGAGCGCTCTTGCCTTTGCCGAAATAATACGGCAAAAAAGACGCCTGCAGGTTGTCGTGCCAGAACTGGGACAAAAAGTAAAATTATGAGGATAGATACCAACGCCCGTATAATCTATAACAAGCAGGTTTCCGGGGAATACCGGAATATGAAAATTTATGCGCCGCGGATCGCGCGGCACGCCCGGCCCGGGCAATTCTTAAATATACAAACTTCAAAGACCGGACGGCCTCTTTTACGCAGGCCTATGTCAATTCACAAACTGTCGCCCGCCGGGCTTGAAATTCTTTACAAAGTCCGCGGCACGGGTACTTCTCTTTTAGCGCAATTAAAAAAAGGCATGGAAATTCAGGTGCTCGGGCCTCTGGGGAAAGGGTTTGATATAAAAGCCCCGTTCACCACCGCTATACTGGTGGGAGGAGGTTACGGGATCTCGCCTTTAAAAGCGCTGCATGACCTGCTTAAGAAAAAAAGAAAAAAAATAATAACCCTGATAGGGGCGAAGAACTCGAAGCTTATATATAAAAAGGGCTTTACCGGGGTAAAAGTGGCAACGGAAGACGGTTCTTCCGGGACCAAAGGGCTTGTGACCCGGGTTCTTGACAGGGTTTGTTGTTCCGGAGCCAAACACCCGGCGGTGATCTTTGCCTGCGGGCCGGACAGAATGCTGGAAGCGGTCGCCAAAATTGCCGGCAAATATAATATTCCCTGCCAGGTTTCCTTGGAAGCCCTGATGGGTTGCGGTACCGGCGTCTGCCTGTCTTGTGTCTGTAAGAAAAAAGACGGCCGGCAGGCCCGCGTTTGCGTTGACGGCCCTGTATTTAAGGCCGGGGAAATAGAATGGAAAACCTAAAAGTTAAAATAGGCAAGCTGCTGCTTAAGAATCCGGTCATGACCGCGTCCGGAACTTTTGGCACGGGTGAGGAACTTGAAGATCTCCTGGACCTGAATAAATTGGGCGCTGTTGTGGTAAAAGGTGTTACGCTTTTAGCAAGAGAAGGAAATCCCCTCCCCAGAATAGCCGAGACTCCTTCCGGGATGCTTAATGCCATAGGCCTGCAAAATCCCGGAATAGACGCTTTCATTAAAGAAAAATGCCCCTTCTTTCTCAGATACAAAGTCCCTTTCATAGTCAACATCTCCGGTTATCAGGAAAAAGAATACGGCCTGCTCGCGGAGAAACTGGAAGATGTCCCCGGGGTGGCCGGCCTGGAAGTAAATGTTTCGTGTCCTAATGTGAATTACAGCCACGGCAGGATCTTTGCGAAAGATCCCGGCGCCGTAGCGCGCATAACGCGCCTCGTAAGAAAAAATACAAAAAAAACGGTTATTGTAAAACTTTCTCCGGAAATTTCTGATATTAAAATAATTGCCCGCGCGGCCGAGGATGCGGGAGCTGACGCCTTATCTCTGGTCAATACTATTTCGGGCCTGGCCGTGGACACCGTGACCCGCAAGCCCAGGCTGGCCAATATTATAGGCGGGCTTTCCGGGCCGGCAATCAAACCTATCGGCCTCCGCTGCGTGTGGCAGGTTTATAATACCGTGAAAATACCCATAGTCGGCATGGGGGGTATTTGCGGGACGGAAGATGCCCTTGAATATCTGATAGCCGGAGCTTCCGCGGTCGCGGTCGGTACCGGTAATTTTATAGATCCTCAAAGCACGGTCAGGATAGTTGACGGAATAAAAAAATATCTTAAAGCAAACGGCCTGAAGAACGTGTCTGATTTGACAGGAAGTTTACAGGTATAAGGAACAGGCGGAAATTTATGGCGGAATACAGGTTAGAAAAAGACAGTCTCGGGGAAAAAAATGTGCCCAAAGCGGCGTATTACGGCATTCATACCCAAAGAGCGCTGGAGAATTTTGTCTTATCCGGCAAAGCTGTAAACAAAGCGCTTATCCGGGCTCTGGCGCTTGTAAAAAAAGCCGCCGCCGAAACAAATCACGAGCTGAAATATCTTACTGTTACACAGGTAAAGGCCATCACAGCGGCTTGTGACGAAATAATAGACGGGGGCCTGGCCGGAGAATTCCCGGTAGACGCGCTTCAGGGCGGGGCCGGTACGTCCACTAATATGAATGTCAATGAAGTTATTGCCAACCGGGCCATAGAACTGCTGGGGGGAGAAAAGGGGAATTATACTCTGGTAGATCCGCTGGGCCAGGTTAACCTCCACCAGTCCACAAACGATGTCTATCCTACGGCCTTAAAGATCGCCTGCATATATTCTTTAAGGGCCCTGAGCCAGTCCATTACCCTGCTGCAAGGCGCTTTCCAGAGAAAAGAGAAGGAGTTCGCAGGTATTGTTAAAATAGGCCGGACAGAACTTCAGGAAGCGGTGCCGATAACCCTGGGAGCGGAGTTCTCGGCTTTTGCCGAAGCTTTTGCAAGGGACCGCTGGAGGACCTTTAAGTCAGAGGAGCGTTTAAGGGTCGTAAATATAGGGGGTACCGCGGTAGGCACGGGCCTGGGCGCTCCCAAAAGCTATATCTTTCAGGTTATTGAAAAACTCAGGGCCTTATCCGGGCTCGGGATCTCCAGAAATGAAAATGTTGTGGACGCGACAGCAAATGCGGACGCGTTTGCCGAGGTTTCCGGTATTTTAAAAGCGCACGCGGTGAATATCATTAAGATCTCGAATGACCTGCGGCTGCTAAATCTGCTGGGAGAGCTCAAACTCCCGGAACTGCAGGCCGGCTCCTCCATAATGCCGGGGAAGATCAATCCGGTGATCCCGGAGGCGGCCATACAGGCGGGGCTTACAGTTATCGCGAATGATTCAATAATTACGCAGGCGGTTTCAAGAGGCACCCTGCAGATCAGCGAGTTTATGCCGGTTATCGCCGAGGCCATGCTGGGCTCCCTGGAGCTTCTGAACAATATTGATCTTATGCTCCTCAAACTTGTTGACGGCATAACGGCGGACGAAGCCCGGTGCCGGGAGTATTTTGAGAGAAGCCCGGCAATAGTAACGGCATTTTTGCCTTACATAGGGTATGAAAAAGCCGGAGAGCTTCTAAAGGAATTCAAGGGCTCAGGAAAAACAGGCCTTAAAGATTTCCTTTCAGAAAAACTGGGGGCGGAACTGGTGGAAAAAGTGCTTTCACCTTATGCTCTGGTCGCCCTGGGTTATAGAGATGATGCAAACCACACCTAAATCTTTGCGCCTGCAAATAGGTATTTTCGGCAGGACAAATATCGGAAAATCCAGTTTTCTTAATATGATCGCCGGCCAGGATGTTTCCATTACCAGCGCGGTCGCGGGTACCACCACCGATGTTGTCGAGAAGGCCATGGAACTCCTGCCCCTAGGGCCGGTGGTTTTTTTGGATACGGCGGGTTTTGATGACAGATCCGAACTCGGGAGTTTAAGGGTCAAGAAAACAAAAAAAATATTTGACCGGTCTGATATTATCCTGCTGCTTGTCGAGGCCGGGACCTGGTCGCCTTATGAAGAAGAAATACTGTCCGAAGCAAAACTAAGAAAGATCCCCGTCATCCCGGTAGTTAATAAGACCGATCTCAAAAAAGCGGACAGTGCTTTTCTGGAACTGCTGAAACAAAAGTCGGGGCAGGTGGTGGAATGTTCCTCCCTGGACCTTAAGAACCGGGATAGATACATAAATATTTTGAAGACCGAACTTATAAAGGCCTGTCCCGAAGGGTTCCTTAATCCTCCGGCTCTTCTGGGGGACCTAATTAAACCCGGAGGTATGGGAGTGCTTATTGTTCCCATAGACCTGCAGGCGCCGAAGGGGCGTTTGATACTCCCCCAGGTGCAGGCAATAAGGGACGCGCTGGATAATGACGAAGCGGTAGTTGTCTGCAAGGAAAGGGAGTACGCGCATGTTCTTGCGAACCTTAAGAACCCCCCGGATATAGTAGTCTCTGATTCCCAGTCGGTCCTTAAAATGGTCGCCGATACCCCGCCCGGAGTGAATTGCACGACTTTTTCTATACTTTTCTCCCGCTATAAAGGCGATATTGTAGAGGCGGCAAAAGGTATTACAGCCGTGGAAACCATGAAAGCCGGGGATAAGATACTGATAGCTGAGGCCTGTTCTCACCATGCTATTGAGGATGACATTGGCAGGGTAAAGATCCCGAGATGGCTGCGGCAGTACATCGGAGGGGATATTGAAGTTGAGATCTGTTCGGGCAGGGATTATCCCGAGGATCTTTCAAGTTATAAACTTATTATTCCCTGCGGCGGCTGCATGCTGACCAGGCGTGAAATGCTGGCCCGCATACACAAGGCAAAAGAGTACGGAGTCGCGGTTTCAAATTACGGGATCGCGATAGCGTTCCTTCAGGGTGTATTAAAAAGAGTGCTTTCCCCGTTCCCTGCCGCACTTGAAGCCTTTGAAAGAGAAATGAAAGCGGTGAAGAGAAAATGAAAAAAGTTAGAAGGCGGCAGCTGCCCGCCGGCTGGTATCCTGTTTCCGAAAAAGAGACACTTAAAGAGATAGAGGATTTTAAAAGCCGGTTCCTGCCCTATTTTATACCCAGGAAATACGGTATTGGCGGGCTCGTGCCCCACGCGGGCTGGTACTTCAGCGGAGAGCTCGCCGCTTCCGTTATGGCTTCTCTTGAATGGCAAAAACCGGAACTTGTGGTCATCTTTGGCGGCCATCTTCCGGCAGGAGAACAGCCGCTGATAACTCTCGCGGAAAATTTCGAAACACCCCTGGGGAATATAGAAAATGCCTCCGGTTTGGCGGCGGAGCTTTCTAAGGAACTTGAATTCGGAGAAGATATTTTTCCCGACAATACTGTTGAGATCCAGCTTCCGCTCGTAAAATATTTTTTTCCCCGGGCAAAGCTCCTGGCAGTAAGACTGCCTGCGTCCCTTGCTGCCCTGCGGAGTTCTCCGCTTATTCTGGAAAAAATAAAAAAAACCTTTTCGAAATATTTATTTCTTGCCAGTACGGATCTGACGCATTACGGCCCTAATTATGATTTTACCCCGCGGGGTACGGGCAAAAAAGCCCTGGAGTGGGTAAAAGAAGTTAATGATAAAGGTTTTATTGACTTGGCTGCCGGGTTAAAAGGGAAAGAGCTTATCGAATACGCGGACTCTTTCGGAAGTGCCTGTTCTGCCGGCGCGGCAGCCGGGCTAATTGCCACGGCAAAACAACTTGGCGCAGTTTCCGGAAAACTTTTGACCTATAGAACAAGTTATGACGTTATGCCTGATCCCGGGGGCTCCTTTGTCGGTTACGCGGGAATTGTGTATTAGGGAAAAGGGAATGGGTCCTCGGTGCTGGGTTTTGGGGGCTGGGTGTTAGGAGAAGCAAGCAGGGAAGAACCCGCTTGGCGGGGCATATTTTATAAAGGAGAGAAAATGATAAAAGGATTTGCGCATATATGTTTCATAGTATCTGATCTTGAGCGCTCCGTAAAATTTTACAGGGACGTTCTTGGTTTTAAAGAGGCCTTTGATTTTACCGACGAAAAGAGAGGTAAATTCGGGGCGTATTTGCATATTAATAACAGATGTTTTATTGAGATGTTCAAGGGGGAACTTAAACCCCGGGCCGAAGGACAACCTTACGGTCATTTTTGTCTGGAAGTAAATGAAATTGAAAAGACCGTAACAGAACTCCGGAAAAAGGGCCTGGACGTAACAGAGGTAAAACTGGGTTCTGATCAAAGTTATCAGGCCTGGCTCGCGGATCCCGACGGCAACAGGATAGAACTTCATGAGTATACTGAAAAAAGCAGGCAGAATATACATTTGAAGTGACCGGAAGACGGTATTTTGTACTTGATTTGCAAAAGGTTAGTGCTATAATAAATCACTTAAAAACAAATTTCAGGTAAAGCGGATAAGATCCGGGAGGGTGGAGCTATGGTAAGAAAGCTGGTGATGGCAGTAATGGTGGTATGTTTCGGGTTTTCGCTGTACGCGGCGAAGATCTCCGAAGGTTTTGAGGACAAAACAGTCCTGAAGAAGTGGGAGATAGAAGGTGATGTAGCCGTTTCTGACGCGCAGAAACACGGGGGTAACTCCTCTCTTTTTACGCCGGCCGGAGCAACAGCAATTTTCAGATTCAGTACCGAGAACAAGTTTGGTACCGTAACTATGTGGGTATATGACTCTTTTGCCGTAAAAAAAGGGACGGGCAGCGGTCCTTACTTCGGGTTGATAAACAGCGATGATGACAAAGCAGTTGAGATAATAAGCTATAAACCCTATCTAAATCTCAATGACTATAGTGAGGTCTTTACCGCTGAAAACCAGTGGTTCAGCCCGTGGCATTCCGCAATCAAAAGGCCCAAAGCGGCCTGGGGGAAGTTCACTTTTACTTTTACCGATGATAAAACTCTGGGAGCTACATTTAACGATGATAAAGAGAGTGCCCAATTTTCTAATAAACTTGAATTTTTCAATAAAGGCGCGAACGGTATAGTTCTTTCCGGCGGCGCAAGCCAGGGTGCCAAAAATGAGACTTTCTATTTTGACGACATTGAAATAGATGTAAAGGATGCCGCAAAGGCCCCGGAAAAGAAATAAAATAATAAGCAAAAATGGACGCCTGCTTCTCCGGGCGTCCATTTTTTTTATTGTTTTCTCAGCTTCTAAACGGACACAATACCCTTTAAACCCGTGAAAAAATATGATAAAATATAAAAAGACGCTGATGTAGCTCAGTTGGTAGAGCAGCAAATTCGTAATTTGCAGGTCGTCGGTTCGATCCCGACCATCAGCTCCAGTTAAAGCTATTCCACTGACCCTGTAGCATGCTCTATGTTCAGGTGCAGGGCCATCATGGTTGCAAAAATATCTGATTCCACTGATATTAAGACAGAGTAAAAGAATACAGAATGGCAGGATAACAAGTTGAGCAAAGGTATTTAAAAATCCTTTTACCTTTTGCGAAATCCGCCTGGGCGGAAAATTCCACTGATAAAATGTATAGAATATTAAAAGCGTATTGCATAGCCATATTATTCCTGGCGCCGCTTTTTGGCGCTGATTATCCTATTTCCGAGTATTTTAATATACTTATTAATGATTCCAAAGTGGGCTATTCTTCCGTTCTTACCGAAAAAACCATTTTTGAAACCAAAACCTGCCTTAAAGAAACCACTTACATGCTTTTTGAAATAAAAAGATTTAAAGATTCAATAAAAATGGAGACAAAAACTGAACTTTATTTTTCTGAAGAGCTTGAACCGTATTATTTTAAGTCCTACGAAAACCTGACAGGCCAGGAAAGGTTCATGGAAGGGAGGATAAAACAAAATAAGGCCTATATAACCGATAAATTCGCGGGTAAAGAGGAAAAGAAAGAATTTGCACTTCCTCCCGGGACAATATTTGCCGGTATGCTGGATAATTTCTTAAGAAAAGCGGGGCTCCTTCCCAATAAGAGCTATGTTGTAAAGGTCTTTGATAACAGCATGCTGTCCGTAGCCGATGTTAAAATTAAGATAAACGGCCTTGAAAAACAAACTGCCGGGAACAGGGAGTACAGCTGCTACGCTATCGATACGGAAATGTATAATATTTTGACCAGTATTTACGTTGATAAACAGGGTTATACCATAAGGACGAAAAATGCCCAGCTGGGACTGGAAGAGGTCATAGCGACGGAAGCTGAAGCAAAGAAAAGCTTTTCCGCGAATGTCGATATTCTTTCTGATTTTGCGGTCAAATGCAGCCGTATCATAGAAAGGCCGGGTGACGTAAAAGAAATGAATTGCAGCCTGGTCTTTGAAAAAGGACTGCCGGAAGGCCTTAACCAAAACAGCCTTTCAGGGACTTCCATAAAAATAATTAAAGAAAATATGGCTATTTGTACCCTGCGGCGGACGGAGTTTCCCGTAGAAAAAGCCGCGGCTTTCCCTATAGGCGAGAAAGGCCTGGAAAAATATTTGAAACCGTCGCCGTATGAACAGTCTGAAGATGCGGAACTGATAAAAACGGCAAGAACCATCGCGGGGAACGAGAAGAATTCCCTGAAAGCCGCCGGAAAAATAGTCAACTGGGTGAACGGGCGCGTAGTAAACAAGAGTTTTAGTTCTGTTTTTGCCACGGCCAAAGAAACCTTTGACAGTAAACAGGGCGACTGCAAAGGGCATGCCGTACTGGCCAGCGCGCTTTGTAAAGCACTCGGCATTCCGGCAAAAATAGCCGCGGGGATCTACCCGGTGAATGACCGGTTCTATTATCATATGTGGTTAGAGGTCTATTTGGGCAACGGAAATTGGGCGGCCATGGACCCCACATTCAATGAAACTGTTCTGGACGCCGCGCACATAAAACTGGTCGAGGGGACGCTGGATGACGCGGGGAAACTGGCTTTTATGGTGGAAGTGTATAAATATTTTAAAAATATGGAAGTGGTGGTGTTTAAACTTATTTACAGGTAGGGGGAAAGATGGGTAAGTACGAAATAGTCATAGGCCTGGAAGTACACGTACAGTTAAAAACTGAAAGCAAACTTTTCTGCGGTTGTTCCACAAAATTCGGTTCGGAGCCCAACACCCAGACCTGCCCGGTATGTGAGGGCCTGCCCGGGGTCCTGCCGGTACTGAATAAAAAAGCCGTGGAATTTGCGGTTAGAACAGCCCTGGCCTTGAATTGCAGGGTTAACGAATATGCCAAATTTGACCGGAAAAATTATTTTTACCCGGACCTGCCGAAAAATTATCAAACCTCACAGAAGGATATGCCTTTCGCGGAACACGGTTTTCTGGAAGTTATGGTGGACGGAAAGAATGTTAAGATAGGTATCACCCGGGCGCATCTTGAAGAGGATGCAGGTAAGCTCCTGCATGCGGGTAGTTCCGGGCAAATAGGAGAAGCGGAGGAGAGCCTGGTGGATCTTAACCGCACCGGTATCCCCCTGCTGGAAATCGTATCTGAACCTGATATACGGTCCTCTGAAGAGGCCTACGAATATCTAAATTCATTAAAGAGCATATTGCAGTATATCGGGGTTTCTGACTGCGATATGGAAAAAGGCTCGTTAAGATGCGACGCTAATATTTCCCTCCGGCCTTGCGGACAAAAAGAATTAAATCCTAAGGTGGAGATAAAGAACCTTAACTCCTTTAAGAATGTCAAGGACGCGCTGGATTATGAAACTGCGCGCCAGACGGAATGCCTTGACACGGGGGAAAAGACCTATCAGGAGACCAGGCTGTTTACGGCGGAGAAAGGTGTCACAACTCAGATGCGCTCCAAGGAAGAGGCAAATGATTACAGATATTTCCCCGAACCGGACCTGGTGGTCAACCGTATCACGCCCGCGTATATTGAAGAAGCAAAAAAAGGGCTGGTGGAACTTCCGATAGCCCGGAAAAAAAGATTTGTAACACAATACGGCCTGCCGGAATATGATGCCGGGGTACTTACCGCGGCCAAGGCAACCGCGGACTATTTTGAACGCTGTGCGGCGCTCCATGCTAATTTCAAAGCGCTCAGCAACCTGGTCATGGGTGAACTTCTGGGTTTTTTAAAAGCGGCGGGGAAAGATATCTCGGAAGCGCCGGTTACTCCGGAAAATCTTGTGAAACTTGTAAAATTGATAGACAATAATACCATCTCCGGTAAGATAGCCAAGGTGGTTTTTGAGGATATGTTTAAGGAGGGCGCGGATCCGGAAGCGGTTGTGAAGAAAAAAGGCCTGGTACAGATAACCGATGCAGGTAAACTTGGCGCGCTCGTGGAACTGGTTATTTCCAAAAATCCAAAAAGTGTGGAACAGTACAGGTCCGGCAAGCAGGAAGTAATGGGCTTTCTTGTAGGGCAGGTAATGAAAGAGTCCCAGGGGAAAGCAAATCCGGGACTGGTAAATAAGATATTAAAAGAGAAACTGGGTCCTAGGTCCTAGGTGCTAAAAGATAAAAATATTTTTTCCCAGCACCTAACACCCAGCACCTGTTACTTAGAACCTATAGTTTTTTATATTATGATTATAAAGGAGAAAAATGAATCAGCCGGTTAAAGTCGGAGATAAGATCAAGTTAACCATTGACAGTGTTGCCAATAGCGCGGATGCGGTCGGGAAATATGACAATTTTATTGTCTTCGTGCCGTTCGCGGTTCCGGGGGATGAGGTAGAGGTAATGATAACTGAAGTAAGAAAAAACTTCTCCCGGGGAAATATTCTAACCGTACTCAAGCCGTCCCCCTTCAGGGTGGAGCCTGCCTGCAAAGTATTCGGAGAGTGCGGCGGGTGCCACCGGCAGGCGGTAGATTATACCAAACAGCTGGAATACAAGCATAAGATAGTGGTCAATGCGTTTAAAAAATTTCCCGGAGTAAAGGTAAATAAAGTTACCGCCGCAAAAGAACCTTATTATTACCGCAATAAAACCCAGTTCCCGGCTGATATGAAACAAAAAAAACTCGGGCTTTATGCCTTGAGAAGCCATTTTGTTGTTGATGTCGAAGCCTGCCCGCTGGTCAGCAGGGAAATTAATAATATTTATGCCGAGATCCGCGCCTATCTGGTGAAGATAAAATACAATGTACCGACCCTGCGGCATGTCGTGATACGTGTTACAGAAACTTCGGGCGCGGCCGTAGTGATCTTTGTATTGAAAAACGAGGATTTCACTAAAATTCACGAAGTTTCCAGTTTTCTGCGCTATAAATTCCCCAAGCTGTCGGTCCTGTACAATATTAATCCGGAAGATTCTAACATAATTATGGGTGACAAGCATTTTGTCTACGCGGGGGACGGCCGGCTCGCGGAAAAAATTGATAAGATAGAATACGGTTTCTCTGCCATATCTTTCTTTCAGACCAATACTTCCCAGGCAAAAACCATATTCAAGAAGATAAAAGCCTGGGTCAGCGGTTCCTTCGAAAAAACCGCTCTCGATCTTTTCTGCGGGGTGGGCGCGATCTCTCTTTACATCGCCTCGGAGTTTAAAGAGGTCGTAGGTGTCGAAGAGATGGGCCAGGCGGTGCTGGATGCCATGCAGAACGCGAAAAACAACGGCATTCTTAATTGTGAGTTCCTGAATGGACGGTCGGAGACCATGCTGGTGAAGCTGATGAAGCAGGGTTTTAAACCTTCGACAATAATTCTTGATCCGCCGAGAAAAGGCTGCGAGCAGGAACTCTTAAATCTTATCGCGAAATGCGCTCCGGAAACGGTCATCTATCTTTCCTGCGATGTTATGACCCTGGCGCGGGACCTGGAAAACCTTACGGGGCATGGCTACAAAATAGAAGAGGTTGTACCTTATGATATGTTCCCTATGACCTACCATATAGAGACCCTGGTCAAATTGACAAAGCGCGCTGAAGCTTTGAAGGTTGAAAAAATAAATGCTTAAGCTTGCCGTGGAGGCCGCGAAAAAAGCGGCTTGCCTGCATAAAAAGTTTTACCGCAATGCCGGGACGGTCAGGCATAAGGGTACTTCCAATAACCTGGTGACCAAGGTTGATATTGCGGCAGAGCGGATAATAAAAGAAACCCTCCACAGGGCCTATCCTTCGCACGGCTTTATCTGCGAGGAAAATGGCACCGAGAACGCGGATAATGAATTCCGCTGGATCATCGATCCTCTGGACGGTACGGTGAATTACGCTCACGGTTTCCCTCTGTTTTGCGTTTCCATTGCCTTACAGAAGCAGGGTGTTACCCGGCTGGGCGTGGTTTACGCTTCAGTCCTGGAAGAATTGTTCACCGTTGAATTGGGAAAAGGTGCCCGGCTGAACGGAGAAAAGGCCCGTGTTTCGGGAACGAAAAAATTGGAAAATGCCCTGCTGGCTACCGGCTTTCCCTATTCTCTGAAACAGAGGCCCGGGGACAATTTCAGGCATTTTAATAAATTTTGTATGAGTTCGCAGGCGGTCCGCAGGGCCGGGTCCGCGGCGCTTGATCTTTGCTATGTGGGCTGCGGTATCCTGGACGGATTTTTTGAGCAGGAACTGTATGCCTGGGATACGGCCGCGGGGGTTCTTTTTGTGGAGGAAGCTAAAGGCAGGGTAACTGACTATGGCGGGAAAAAATATAACGTTTTTCAAAAAACAATAGCCGCCAGTAACGGCTTGATACACGGGGAAATGCTTAAGGTGCTGCAATAAACAGGCTTGCAGAGGAGCGTAATGTCCGACGGGGAGCTTTTAATAAATAAAAGGAAGATGCCCAGGTGGAAATGCTCTATCAACGTCAAATTTAAGGTTGTAAAGGAAGATAAATTCGGCGTCCTAAAGAATATTTTTGTGAAAACCCGCGAGGCCGAAAGCCGTGACATCAGCGCGGCCGGTTCACTCTTGCTTACAAAAGAACCGCTGCAGGTGGGTGACCGCCTGGCTTTTAGCATCTTTCTGCCCGCTACGGACAGCAATATTAAAGCTCTGGGGGAAGTTGTCAGGGTCTTCGAGAAAACAGACGCCGGCGAAAAAAAGTACTTTATAGGCGTAAAATATATTGATATAATAACCGAAAGTGATGACGTTCTGGAAGAGATACTTGTCCAGAAACTTAGAGCCGGGGCCAAAACTAATTTATCCAAGGAAGAGGCCCTGAAACAAGCCCGCTACGAGTATTTTATGCGCTTGATAAACGAAGAAACTTTTTATATCAATTCTGAGCTAAAAAAACACAAATAATATTTTAAGAGGGGGAGCCGGCCTGTGAACTTTAAACTGCAAAAGTTCTCCATGATCCTTATCGGCATTATCGGCGTTTTTTCCGGAGTGATAATCGTTCTGGCCATAAATATCGCCGTTTTTAACAGGATGGGCAAAGGGAATGATAAGCTTGCTCCGGCAAAGGAAGCTATAATGCTCCAGGATTCATTTATTGCCGTTGCCGATCTGGTAAGCCCCGCGGTCGTCAATATAAGCACCGAACAGATATTGAAATACCGGTATTACGGCTATGATTATGATGATTTTTTTAACCGGTTTTTTAATTCTCCCTTCAGCCAGCCCAAAGAAAAATACTTTAAGAGGCAGGGGCTCGGGACAGGAATTATAGTTTCCGGCGACGGTTATATACTTACTAATTATCATGTGGTCTCGGATGTTACCAAAATAAAAGCGGTTTTCGCGGATAAAAGCGAGTATGAAGGAAAGCTTGCAGGCGTGGATAAGGCGCATGACCTTGCGCTTGTAAAAATAGAGCCCAAAGGCAGGCTTGCGAAGGTAATTCTCGGAAATTCAGAAAAGGTCCGGGTCGGGGAATGGGCTATTGCCATAGGTAATCCGTTTGGCTACGACCATACGGTTACAGCCGGCATTGTAAGCGCTAAAGGGCGTTTGTACCAGAGCGCGGACGGTTCTCAAATGCCTGATCTTATTCAGACCGATGCGGCAATAAATCCAGGTAACTCCGGCGGGCCCCTGGTAAATATTTCCGGAGAAGTAATAGGCATAAACACCTTTATAGTTTCCACTTCGGGCTCCTATTCCGGTATCGGTTTTGCCGTTCCGATAAATGATGCCGGCGCCATTTTAAAGGAAATATCCGGTTCGGGAAAAGAAGCCCGGAATAAAAAAAACACAGAACCCGCCTCCGGGAATACCGGCAGGGATTTTGACCGCCTCGGGCTTAAAATAAGCACGCTTAATGAGGAAAGAATACACAAATACGGAGTTTCCATGAGATCCGGGGTGGTTATCTCCGGAGTAAAAGCCGGAAGTTCCGCGGATACCGCCGGGCTGCTGGAAGGCGATGTGCTCCTGGAAATTGACAAAAAGCCGGTACGGGTACTGGAGGATTATTATTCAGCCGTTAAGAATTCCAGCCTGCATGAAGGGATACTTTTTGTAATAAACAGGCAGGGCGCGGCGTATTATGTTGTAATAAATAGGCCGGAATAGTGGGCAGTTTAAAAGCCGCGGGGATCTTTCTGGCCGCGCTGATATTTGTTCCGGGCTGTGCTGGCAGCAATAGGCGGCCTGAGCCGGATAAAAAGCTCAGAGTGCTGGCTGTTATGCCCTTTGAAAATCTCAGCAATGACGCTTCCGGAGCGGAAATTACCAGAAAAAAAATATATGACGCGCTGGTAAATGATAAGTATGAAGTAATGGAACTGGAAAAGACCGATGCAATATTGCGCGGGCTGGGTGTGACCGACGGCGGGCAGTTAAAGCGCGTAGAACTTTCAAAACTTGCCGCCGGGCTGGGAACCGGCACCTTAATAACAGGAGAGGTGCAGGAATACTTTCAAGGCGCTTCTTTGGAAGTTATTCCGTTCGGCTTCTGCTTTAAAAGACAGGTGAAACTTAAAATTACTGTAAGAGACGCCCTGACCGGCAAAATACTTTTTGAAAGACAAAAAGAGCTCGTAACCAGGGAACCGCTTGATCAGCAGGAAGAGAAAAGGAAACAAAATGAGAAAAACAAAAGAGAGCTGGAAAAGGAAAAGCGAAACGGCGGGAAAGCCGGTGAAAATGACACTGCTGCCGGGGAAAAAGAACCCACTTTTCTTGAAAACCTTTTCGGGGGCATTTTGAGGAACGCAATTTCAGATACAATATATTCCGGAGCGGAGCTCATGGCTTACAATATAGCGCAAGAACTCGTGCGTGAAATGCCTTATTTTTATGAAGAATAGCGCAAGGTGACCCGTGGAATTTTGAGCTATGCGGGCAAGATCTTTTTAGGTGACCGGAGAAAAATGAAAAAAATTCTTATCTTTATTTTAACTGCGGTATTTTTTAGCGGCTGCGGCGTCTCTTCACGCGTTACAAAAGAAGACACGCTTTCCGTGCAGCCGGGGCGGCCGGCCGAGGGCGTGTATAAGGGAGTCAGGAGAAGAGTTGCCGTGGCGGAATTTTCCAACAAAACCGCTTACGGCCAGCGGCTGGGTACCGCGGCATCCGACATACTTGTTACGGAACTTAACAAGACAGGGAATTTTATTTTAATAGAACGGGAGAGGCTTGATAAAGTGATCCAGGAGCAAAAGCTTTCTCTGGCCGGAATTATTGACAACCGGACGGCGGCAAGTGTCGGAAATCTTCTCGGAGCAGGGGCCATAGTGACCGGCAGTATTACCGATTTTGGAGTTAAAACCGAATCCGGAGGCATGCTGATAACTCAGGGTAAAAAACAAACCTCCTCCTGTACCGTGGATGTAAGAGTGGTGGATGTGGCGACCGGGAGGATAATTTTTGCGGAGTCCGGCAAAGGGACTGCGGAAAGATCAAGCGGGACTTTTTTAGGAATGGGTTCAAAGAGCGGTTATGACGAAACACTTGAGGGAGCTTCCCTCCGGGCGGCAATAGTCAAACTCACGGAAAATATAGCAGAGCAGATCAATTCTTCATGTATCTGGGCCTGTAATATCGCGGAGATAACGCAGGAGAGGATATATATAGACGCGGGAAAAGCTTCCGGGCTTGAACAGGGAACAGTGCTTGATGTTTTTCTGCCCGGGAAGGAAATAGTAAGCCCGTCTACCGGGCTGGTGCTGGGGCGTGAACAAAAAAAGACAGGCCGGGTTAAAGTACTGGAAATGTTCGGTGAAGATGCCGCGATAGTTAAGCTCATAGAAGGCAATGCCGAAAAAGGAGATATCTGTAAAATAAATGAAGAAAAAAAATGAACTTATAGGCATAGCCTGGTTTGCCGCGGGGGTCTTACTGCTGGCATCACTTTTTACGGGACTTTTCGCAGGCCAGGGCATGGGTTTGCTGGGCGGATACATAAAAACGGCCTTCTTTTATGTCTTTGGCTTTGGCTCTTTTCTTTTACCGGTTATTTTTGGCTTTGTCGGCTACTATAGTTTTCAGAATGCTGAGCCGAAGAAGCCGGTTCACAAAATAGCCGGGGCTTTACTTTTCCTGGCCGCTACCTGCGTGAGCTTCTATCTAACAGGCCTTTATGAGAGCAATGAGAACATGCTTGGAAATATTTTGGGGAGAGTTCTTATTAAACTGTTAGATAATATCGGGGCCTGGTTTGTCTGTCTCCTGTTATTTATTTTTGCGCTCTATTTTCTTGAGCTTGAACACCTGCCCAAAAATTTACTTGAAATATTACTGCTAAAGTATAAAAAATGGCAGGCCGTCCGGAGGGAAAAAAAGGAACAAAAAACAGCCGGGGCAACACCTTTCAGGCAGGCAATTGAAAAAGAAAGGCCGAAAATAGAACCTATAAGGATAGATGCCACAAAAACTTCCGCGCAGTCCCAGGCCAGGCCCAAACCCGCGGAAAAAAAGCAGGAAAAACCTGCTAAACCTGTTCAGGCGGACACGGAAGCAGCAGGAACAAAACAATATACCCTGCCTTCCTTCTCTCTGCTTGCGGACTACGAGTCCTCCATAAAAATGAACAAAGAGGATTTCCGCGAGAAAGAAGATATCATTAAACAGACACTTTTAAACTTTGGAATCGAGGTCGAACCCACGCGCGCGATCATGGGCCCGGTCATTACCCGCTATGAAGTTACGGTTGCGGCCGGGCAGAAAGTGAACAGGATAGTTGCGCTTTCAAATGATCTGGCGATGGCTCTGCGGGCCACGCATATCAGGATAATCGCGCCGATACCGGGTACCAACGCTGTCGGTATCGAGATCCCGAATAAAAAATCAAATACCGTGAGCCTAAAAAGCATAATTGATTCGAATGAATTTAATAATCCCGCCTTCCGCCTGCCCATCTCTATCGGCAAGACCGTGGACGGCGAGAATATGGTCGCGGACCTTGCGGATATGCCGCATTTGCTGGTTGCGGGCGCGACCGGCGCGGGGAAGAGCGTATGCCTGAATTCCATAATTGTATCCCTGCTTTATAAATTTAAACCCGATGAATTGAAAATTCTCTTAATAGACCCGAAAAGAGTGGAATTCACTCTTTATAACGAAATGCCCCATCTCTACACTCCGGTGATAACGGATGTGCGCAAGGCCTCGGAAGCGCTCAAACATCTGGTCAGGGACATGACTGACAGGTATGATAAACTTTCAAAAGCGCACGCGCGGGACATAGTTTCCTATAACAAAAAGGCGGAGGTTAAACTTCCTTATGTCGTGGTAATTATTGACGAGCTTGCGGATATGATGCTGCTGGCAGCCAGAGAAATTGAGGACGTTATTACCCGTTTGGCCCAGCTGGCCCGCGGTGTCGGAATTCATCTGGTTTTCGCGACCCAGAGGCCGTCCGTGGATGTCATAACCGGTGTAATAAAAGCCAATTTTCCTTCGCGCATAGCGTTGCAGGTTTTCTCCAAGGTTGACTCCCGGGTTATTCTTGATACCGGAGGGGCGGAAGACCTGCTTGGTAAAGGAGATATGCTTTTCTCCCTGGCAAGCTTTCCCAGGCCGGTACGCTGCCAGTGTTCTTTCATCTCAACAGCCGAGATTAAGAATTTAATGGACTTCTGGACCGCGCAAGGCGAACCGACTCTTGTTAATATTGAGGTGAAAAGCGAGAGCGGGGTGCAGGAGGGGGACGGGGAGGATAACGAACTTTTTATGAACGCGCTGGTTTTTGTAAAGGAAAGAAAACGCGCTTCCGTGCAGCTGCTGCAGGGGGCTTTTCATATCAGCGGCGGCCGGGCCACCAATCTTATTTCTTTAATGGAATCGAAGGGTTTGATAGGCCCGGGGATCGGCAATAAACCCAGAGATATTAATTATGATAAGATAGAAGAGCTCTTGAAGAAATTCAAGAAGGCGTAGCATGTTAAAACATATCTTATTTGCGGCCGTTCTCGCGGGCAATCTGTCCGCGCTTAATTATGATGAAGCGCTGGAGAAGCTGCTGGACAGTTTTAGAAATAAACTGGAGAACTTCAGGGCGGATGTTACAGAGGAAGTGAAACTCGGTGACATGTCTGAACCGAAGATCCTCCGGGGTACTATGACGGTTAAGGCCCCGGGGAAACTGCTGCTGGAATACACGGCTCCGGTAAAACAAAACATCATTTCCGACGGAAAGACCCTCTGGATCTACTTTAAAGAACAGAACCAGGTAGTGATCCAGGATGTCTCGGAAGTAAAAAGCAAAGATAATATAATATTCCAACTGCCTAAATATCTCGAATACCTTAAGGAAAAATACATCGGCAGCTTGAAAGAAGAAGAGAAACACGATGAAGTGGAAGCTGTCCTTTTGGAATTTGTCCCCAGGGACGAAGGCGAGGACTTTACAAAGATAACTCTGTGGGCCGATAAAGAAAAATGGCTTCCTCTTTCCAGCACCGTCTTTATAGGGGACGGCAACAGCATTACGGTGAAATTCAGCAAAATAAAAACAAACGAACTCCTGGAGGATTCCCTGTTTGATTTTAAGGTCCCGGAAGGGGCGGAAAAAATAACATCCCTGCTCCGGTAGCTGCCCGGCCAAGCCGGCAACCGTATTGATGAACTGTTCCTTTTGCAGTCCCGCGAACTTGAAAAATAATTATCAGGAAAATATGCTTTCATAATAAGCTTTATATCGGAGGATGCGTGAATGTATGAAGATCTGAAAAAAAAGATCCAAAAAGAATTTTCTTCTGAAATTGTTAGAAAGGAGATCTATGGAATATTTAAAAATGACCGCAAAGGGACTACCCCGGCCTTTGTCCGGACCGGAAGCCATATATATAAAAGGCTAAAAAAAATAGGTTTGAAAGAAATAAAAAAAAGCTGGTTTTTGGCTGACGGTAAAACTCTGATCCAGGACTGGCTCCCTTCCCCGGCCTGGGACTGCAAAGAAGCTTTTTTAAAGATCACAGAACCAAAAGAATATGCAAGAACCATGGTAAAATTTCCTGATAAATTTCTTTGTGTCGGAATGAACAGTCCGGGCACGCCGGACGGCGGTGTAACCAGCCAGGTAATACTTTATAATAAAAGTTCTGATCTTAAAAAAGCCCGCGGAAAAATACTGTTTTTTTCAGGAAGAGTTGACTCCATAAAAAACGGGCTCTTAAAGAATGATATTAAGGGGGTTATCTCTGACTTTCATTATAAAGGGAAGGAAAAAAATGATACGATCTATTGGGAAAACAGATGGCATGTGAAAAAGGAAGAAACCAGCTTTTTCTGTATTAAAATATCAATGAAAGACGGTGCTGCTCTGAGAATACTTCTGGAAAAAGGTGTTAAAGTTAAGGTTAAAGCTTTCATTAGAGCCAGGAATTACTCCGGCAAGATACCTGCGGTAAGCGGACTTATCCCCGGAAAAAACCCGAAAGAAGAAGTAATAATCCTTGGCCATGTTTATGATGTGGGCGCGCATGACAATGCTTCGGGAGCGGGGATCATGATAGAGATAGCGCGGACCATACAAAAACTGATAAAAACCGGTAAATTATCACAGCCCAGGAGATCCATAAGATTTTTATTTCCCCACGAAATGTATGGGACCCTGGACTGGGTAGCCCGCAAGCGCGATAAGAGCAGGAAACTTATAGCCGGGCTTAATCTCGATATGGTAGGCGGAAAAAATAATTCTATTAAGCTTAGAGCGTCAGATGAAATTCCGTCCTTTACCAATGAATTAATAGTTGAACTGCTAAAGCAAAGCTCCCATATAAGAAAAGGGCTCATAGTGAGTAACGGTGTTCTTGATGACGAAATGTTCTTAAAAGACCCTCTGATAGGGTGTTCCACGCCTACTCTAAGTTTTGGACGCGTTGATCATTGTTATCACAGTGATGCCGATACAATGGACAAACTCGACTATAATTTCGTAAAAAATGCCGGGGTGGTTTCCGCAGTTTACCTTTATTTTATTGCGTCTGCCGGAATAAAAGAAGCACTTTGGCTTGCGGAACTGGTTTTTAGCTGCTGGAATAACAGTATAGTTAAATATATGAAAGAAAAGAACTCCAGTAGTAAAATAAATTTCTTGATAGAAAGAGGGACGGAAAATTTGAATTCCATTTCCGCGTTGGTAGAGGGGCCAGAACGGGCATTTTTTAATAAAAAAATAGCCGGTTACATTTGCTGTCTTGAAAAATATAAGAAAGCTCTTTCAGGAAAAGAAAAGCCGGTAAGAGGCGAAAAATTGGTGCCTGTCAGGTCGAAATGCAGCCTAATACCTGCTATGGACAGTATTTCCGGGAAAGAAAAAACGGATTTTGAAAACAAATTCAAGGAATATTTTCCCTGGTCCAATTACCTTTCGCCCATGTGGTTTCTGACCGACGGTAAGCGCACGATCAGGCAAATCCACTATTTTCTTAAGAACAATTATGGCACGTCAGATCTGAAAAGGTTGGTAGAAATTTACAAATTTCTGAAAAGAACAAAATATATTAAGTTCAGATAAATTAAGACCCGCCGGCCTTACCGGAATATAGGTAAAGTTATTGTTTTTGTGCCGGTCTTAGTGGTATAATAACGCCGTTATACTCATCCGTCTTAAGGGCGGAAATATTTTTACTAGGCAGCAGCCGTACGCGCTCTCGCCCGGTAAAAGGAGGCCGTAAATGGCAAAGGTAATATTAGAAAAGATAGAAAAAAGGTTTCCGGGCAATCCGAAACCTGCAGTTGCGGAAATGACGCTGGAGATAAAGGACAAAGAGTTCGTGGTCCTTGTCGGCCCGTCGGGTTGCGGTAAGTCCACGACCTTAAGAATGGTGGCAGGGTTGGAAGAGATATCTGCCGGAAAAGTTATAATAGACGAAAGAGTTGTTAATGATATCCCGCCGAAAGACAGAGACGTAGCGATGGTTTTCCAGAATTATGCTCTCTACCCGCACATGACGGTCTATGATAATATGGCTTTTGGTTTAAAGATCAGAAAATTCCCAAAAGATGAGATAGAGCGCAGGGTCAAAGAGGCCTCTGAAATACTCGGTATTCAGGAACTGCTTGAAAGGCGGCCAAAACAGCTTTCAGGCGGACAGAGACAGCGTGTCGCGCTCGGCAGGGCCATAGTCAGAAAACCTAAAGTATTTCTCTTCGATGAACCTCTTTCCAATCTTGATGCCAAGCTCAGGGGCCAGATGAGGACTGAGATCATTAAACTGCATAACCGGCTCCAGGCGACCATGATATATGTAACACATGATCAGGTGGAAGCTATGACCATGGGGGACCGGATAGTGGTTATGAAAGACGGTTATGTGCAGCAGGTCGGTATGCCCGTGGATATTTATGACCAGCCGGTAAACAAGTTTGTAGCGGGTTTCATAGGGACGCCTCCCATGAACTTGATCAATGGCAGGATAGAGAAAAAGGATGGCGGGCTTTTCTTCAATGAAGGGAGTTTCAGCGTCAAGCTTGACAAGCGCATGGTGGAAAAGATGGAAAGCCACGCGGATAAAGAAGTCATACTCGGTATCCGTCCTGAATATATTGAAGATAAAAAAACTACGGTCTTCACTGATCCCGATTGGAAAGTCGCGGCGACGGTCGATGTTATTGAATCTATCGGCTCTTCGGCTTATGTTTACCTGACGACAGGCCAGTCATCTTTTGTCGCGGCACTGGATTCCCACAAGCAAATGAAGGTCTCTGAAAAAGAGGACGTAGTGTTTAATATGGAAAAAGTCCACTTCTTTGATGTTCAGACCGATATGACCATCGTTTAGGGACCGTAAAAATGCCCCCAAAAAAATATTATGCTATTGGCGTGGATCTCGGCGGGACAAAAATTTCCGCCGGGATCGTCAGTTCTTCGGGTAAGGTTATTTTACGGGAAAAAATTCCGACCATGGTTGCGCTGGGCGGAAAAACTGTCCTTAACCGCCTGGCTTTAGCTATCAGCCTGCTTTTTAAAAAAGCCCCCCCCGCGGTTAGAAAGGAAATTAGAGGGATCGGTATCGGTATTCCCGGTATGGTCGAACATGAAAAAGGCATAGTGCATGAACCCCCCAATATTCCCGCTTTGAACGGCGTGAATGTCAAAAAATTTATTCAGAGGCGTTTTAAAAAACCCGCTTTCATTGCCAATGACGCGAACGCGCATGCTTTGGGCGAGCATACATTTGGCGCCGGAAAAGGCACCCAAAATATGGTTTGCATAACTCTGGGCACGGGATTGGGCGGCGGGATTATACTTAACGGCAAGCTCTACACGGGTTCTTTTGAGAATGCCGGTGAATTAGGGCATATCGTAATAAGAAAAGAAGGTATTCCCTGTAATTGCGGCAATACAGGGTGTGTTGAGGCCTATGTCGGTGCTAATTTTATTGCCGAAAGAGCAAGAAAAGCTATAAAAGCAGGGACAAAAAGTTCAGTTGTAAAACTTGTAAATGGTGACCTGTCAAAGATAACCCCGCACTTACTGGCAAAAGCCGCGAGGCAAGGTGATAGGTACGCCCGGCAGCTCTGGGCGGAAGTTGGAGAAGAGATCGGAACGGCCATAGTAAGCATTGCTAACATTTTAGGCCCTGAAAAAGTGATAGTGAGCGGTGGTGTTTCCCGTGCCGGGGATATTCTTTTTAAGCCGATGATAAAAGAGTTTAAAAAAAGGTCGTTCAAATATTTAAGAACGAGGATAAAGATCGTTCCCGGTAAGCTCCTGGATGACGCGGGGATACTGGGTTCCAGCTCGCTTGTTTTTAAACAGAGTTAATTCTTTTAACCGGGAAGCGAAAATGAAAAAAATTAATATAACCGCCCTGATATTCGGGGCGGTTTTCTTTTTTCTTAACCCTTTTCGGTTAGCGGCGGAAGAGCCTGTAAAAGCGAAAGCCCCGGTTACAGAAGAACGCCTGGCCGCTCAAAAAGAAGAAAGCACGGGAGAGGTCAAGCCCGTTGATTGTTTCGCCGACCATCTTGAATATGATGAGGTGAACGGAGCTCTCTACGGTAAGGGCAACGTCAAGGTTATTTATAAAGGCACCGAAATAAAAGCCGACGAAGTAAGGTTCAATGTAAAATCGTCGGAACTTGAAGCAAACGGCAATATAACTGTTACCGAAAACGACATGGTAATAAAAGGCGAATTTGTTAAATTTAATATGAAAGGCAAGGTGGGGCGGATAGAAAAGATAGACCTTTCAAAGGGGCCCTGGTATTTTAAAGGCTCTGCCGTGGAAAAACCTGATGAGAAAAACGCGACCTTGATAGAGGGTTACGCCACTACCTGTCAAAATAGAGAGCACCCGCATTACCGGCTGGTTTCCCAGAGGATACATATAGAACTTGATAATATAATAGAGAGCTGGAGTGTATTGCTGTATGTCGGAGATATTCCGGTATTTTACTTTCCGTATATATGGAAATCCCTTAAAACTTCGGCTAAAAGCCCTCTGGATATAAAACCGGGTTATTCAAGCAGCGAGGGACTTTATCTTAAACTTGCCTATAATTACGAACTCTCTGAATATTTTACCGGGGCTCTACAATTGGATCTTATGCAAAAGAAGGGTTCCGGCTACGGCCTGCAGCAAAACTACAGATTTGCCGATGGCCTGAACGGCGGATATCTTTATGCCTATTACGTGCTTGAACAGGATACCCTGCATGAAAGGTTCAGAGTTGACTTTGACCACTCCAGCCGCTTCAACAATAATCTAAGCGTGGTTGCCCGGCTTAATTACCTGAGTGATGAAGCCCTGACCCGGGATTTTTATTCCTATGATTATCCGGTGGTATCGCGGGACATCAGGTCCTATTTCGCGACCACTTATTATGACAGTTTGTTTTCTGTTATGCTGGCCGTGGACAGGCAGGATCATTATGACCCTTTTGACAGATTATATAGATTGTCCGCGTTCACTCTTCCCAATCTAAGGTTCAATACGACTTCGCTCAGGATCGGGGAAACCACTGCCTACTGGTCTTTGGCTTCCGAGATCATGAATTATTACAGCGCGGCCGGAGGTTATTATATCCTGCAGTCGGGCTTGCATCCGGGCCTTTCCTATTCCCTGAAACTGGACCAATTGAATTCTTTGAACAGTTCTTTTTCTTTAAATGCCGTGACTCAAGACCATCTGGAACCTAATTCTGCCGCCAAGCTTTCAAGCTTGAATTATGCGGCCTCCTTTAACCTGCACACTACCTGGAACATGAATATGGATACGGATGTTAACTATTCTTATTCTGAAAGCCTTTCGGATGTGCAGGTCTTGACCAATCAAGTGAACGGCCGGCTTAATTTACGCGTGGGAAATTTTCTTTCCAGCACCATGAATACAAGCTATTTTTTTCTTTTGCATGACCCCGACCTGAAAAAGAATTTTGGGTTCCTGGTTGATTCTACAAATTTCTTTTTTTCCAAAGATATTAATGCTGCCGTCACCCTGCAATACTCAATTCCCGCGGGGTTAATGAGTTCTTTGGATGTATTCTCAAATTTTGGCCGGCCTCAGGGCTTCATGGCCACTTTCGGGTTGAACTATATTAAAGCGGATCCGGCCTCTCCAAATCCGGATTTGCTTGATATTTCCGGCTCCGTGGCTTTTAATATTTCCGAGGATATGCATTTTGAATACGGGACCAGGTACAATACGGTTGCCAATGATTTTCGCGAGCACAGGTTTGTGTTTTCCGCTAACCTGACCGATTGCTGGTGCGGAGGCCTGAACTTTACCCAGAGCTATGGCATATTTTCTTTTGGACTTAATTTACAGCTAAGGGCTTTCAAAGAATCACCCTTGGATAAAAAACTGTCTCCGGAGGTATACAAGAAATAGGCCATGGCTAAATATATCTTTAAACGCCTGCTGCTGAGTATTCCGGTGCTTTTTGGTATCACGCTGATAACCTTTGCGATCATTCATATTACTCCCGGCGGGCCCACGGCCATTCAAAGCAATATGAACGCGAAAGTCTCCGCCGATTCTGTGGCAAAACTAAGAGCGCTCTATGACCTGGATAAACCTGTCCAGGTGCAGTACCTGAAATGGCTGGGCAGGATGGCCCGGCTGGATTTTGGGGAATCCTTCAACGATAACCGGCCGGCTCTGGATAAGATCCTGGAAAAGATCCCGAATACCCTGCTCTTGAATATTTTGTCTCTTTTTCTGATCTTTATTATTGCCGTACCTATCGGTGTATATTCCGCGGTAAAACAAAACAGCGTTTTTGATAAGATCTTTTCTGTTTCAACGCTTATCGGCTACTCTATGCCTACTTTCTGGCTGGCGCTCCTGCTTATGATGTACTTTGGCGTCTATCTGCATATTCTGCCGGTTTCCGGTATGCGCTCGCAGGATGCAGGCAGGTTTCCTTTGTACCTGCAGATATTTGACCGCCTCTGGCACCTTGCTCTGCCCGTTTTTGTAAGCGCCTTTGGAGGGCTGGCTTCAATATCCCGGTATACCCGATCCAGCATGCTTGAAGTTATTAGACAGGATTATATCCGTACCGCAAGGGCTAAAGGGCTGCCGGAAAGCAGGGTGATCTACAAACACGCGCTTAAGAATGCCTTGCTCCCTATAGTTACCCTTCTGGGGCTCTCGTTACCCGGGCTTATAGGCGGTGGTTTCATTTTTGAAACTATTTTTTCCTGGCCGGGTATGGGCCGGCTCGGGTATGAAGCAGCGATGAATTTTGACTATACGGTCATAATGGGAGTGGTTACCTTTGGGGCCGTGTTGACCCTGCTTGGCAATATTATTGCCGACATTACTTACGCGCTGGTTGATCCCAGGATAAGGTATTAATATGCGGAAGAAAAACTTTTCCATAGGGAGTGTGGTCTGGGGCAGGTTGAAGAAAAATAAACTCGCGCTTTTGGGCGCCTGGATAGTCCTCTTATTAAGCCTGCTCGCGCTGGCGGCGCCTTTGCTGGCGCCCTGCAGTCCTTTTGAACAGGATATCGGGAACCGGCTGCTTTCTCCTTCAAGCCGGCATTATTGCGGAACGGATGAATTGGGCCGGGATATTTTTTCAAGAATGCTCTATGGCGCCAGGGTTTCTCTTTCTGTCGGTTTTATTGCTGTTTTTATTTCCACCATAATAGGCATTCTACTTGGCGCTCTTGCCGGTTATTTTGGCGGGGGCGTGGATAATTTGATAATGCGTTTTGTTGATATTATGCTTTCTATTCCGACCCTATTTTTTATTCTTATGCTGATAGTTTTCCTGGGCCCGAGTATCTTTAATGTTATGCTGATAATCGGCTTGACGGGTTGGACGGATCTGGCGCGCCTGGTCAGGGCCGAGTTTCTTTCTCTGAAGAACAGGGAATATGTCCTCTCTGCCAGAGTCGCCGGTGCTTCAAACAACCGGATAATTTTTCATCACATACTCCGGAATGCCCTGTCTCCGGTCTTTGTGTCCGTTATTTTTGGCGTTGGCGGCGCAATATTACTCGAATCAGGCCTGAGTTTCCTGGGACTTGGTGTTCAGCCTCCCGATGCCAGCTGGGGGAATATTTTGTCCTCCGGAAAGGACTATATTGAGAAGGCCTGGTGGCTTACCGTTTTTCCGGGACTTGCCATATTTGTGACCGTGATGTCCTATAATCTTCTGGGTGAGGGGCTCAGGGACGCGGTGGATCCGAGGCTGGTGGAATGAGGGAAAAATTATTAAATATAAATGAGCTGGCTGTGCATTTTAAATTGGAGGAAGGTATATTTAAGGCCGTTGACGGAATAAATATTTCTGTTGGTAAAAAGGAAACTGTCTGTCTTGTCGGCGAATCCGGTTCCGGAAAGACCCTTACTGCGCTTGCAGTTATGCGGTTGATCCCCAAGCCCGGTTTTATTGCCGGAGGAGAGGTGCTTTTTTTGGGCCAGGATCTGTTAAAGGTACAAGAAGAACAAATGCGGGAAATAAGGGGAGCCAGGGTCTCTATGGTTTTTCAGGAACCTTTTACCTGTTTAAACCCTGTTTATACTGTCGGGGACCAGATAGGCGAGTCCGTGGACCTTCATATCGGGCTAAAAGGGCTCCAAAAAAAGACGCGGGTTCTGGAAGTTTTGCAACTGGTCGGTATTTCGGATGCAACACGTGTTTACGGCGCCTATCCGCATGAGCTTTCCGGCGGAATGCGGCAGAGAGTTATGATCGCTATGGGAATTGTCAGCGAGCCGGACCTTTTGATCGCGGATGAGCCGACAACGGCTCTGGACGTTACCATACAGGCGCAGATACTCGAGCTTCTGGCTGCTTTGAAAGAAAAACTGTCCTTAAGCATTCTTCTTGTCACCCATGACCTTGGTATAGTAAATGAAACCGGAGACAGGGTTTACGTTATGTATTCCGGACGGATAATGGAAAGCGGACCCAAAAAAGATATTTTTTCGGGAACAAAACATCCCTATACGGAAGGCCTGCTAAAGTCGGTGCCCGATCTGGGCCCTGTAAAAAACCGCCTCTATACCATACCGGGAAGTATTCCGGAACCTTTAAAGGTCCCCGGCGGCTGCAGGTTCCACCCCCGCTGCCCCTATGTAATGGATATTTGCAGGGAAAAAGAACCGGCGGAAACAAAATTTAACGGGGAGCATTCGGCCTGGTGTTTTAGATATGGAAAATAATATATTAGCGGTAAAAAACATAAAAAAAACATTCAGAACTTCCGGCGGTATCTTTGCCGCGGGCAGGAGTATTTACGCCGTAAATAATGTCAGTTTTGAGATCGGGGAAGGCCGGACCCGCGGCCTTGTCGGTGAAAGCGGCTGCGGCAAAACCACGGTGGGCAAGATAATTCTCGGCCTTGAAAAACCTGACAGCGGAGAAGTCAGCTTTAACGGAAAAAAGATCTCGGGGCTCGCGGAAAAGGAGCTCAGGCCCGTCAGAAAAGATATGCAAATAATCTTTCAGGACCCTTTCGCATCCTTAAATCCCCGGATACGCGTCGGGAACGCGATCGGAGAAGCTTTGAAAATAGCCGGAGCTGCCGATACGTCTTCGAGAGTAAAAGACATAATAAAAGAGGTGGGCCTGCCGGAAGACACTTACTACAGGTATCCGCATGAGTTCTCCGGAGGGCAGCGCCAGCGTATCTGCATTGCCAGAGCAATTGTAAGCCGTCCCAAATTTGTGGTCTGTGATGAACCTGTTTCGTCCCTGGATGTTTCTGTCCAATCTCAGATAATTAACCTGCTCAAGGACCTGAAAGACGAGTTTAGGCTGACCTATCTGTTTATTTCTCATGATCTCAGGGTGGTCAAGAATATTTGCGACAGCATATCCGTTATGTATTACGGCAATATAGTTGAAGAAGGCGAAAGTGAAGATATCTTTGCTGAGCCGCGCCATCCCTATACCCGGCTGCTTATTTCTTCGGTGCCCTCCATAGCCACCCCCGCGGCCGGAGCCCGCAATAGAGCGGCGGAAGCGGGGAAAAAAGAAAAAAGTGCTCCCGGCCGGGCCCTGCACAGGAATTCTGAAATTGAAAAGGGCTGTGCCTTTTATTCAAGATGCCTGCTAAGGCAGAACCGGTGCGCGGGGAATATACCGGAACTCCGGGATACGGGCCGCGGGCATAAGGCCGCCTGTTTTCTTCAGGAAAAATAACCGGGAATGTAATTTTGACAAGCAGGCTTTATTCTGCTAAAATTGAATAAAATCAACTGGCAAAAGAGGGGCGCAATGTATCTACTCGGTCTGGACATCGGGACGACGAATTGGAAAGGCAATTTGTATGACCTGCAGGGGCGTCTGATAAAGTCAATAAGTGTGCCTTCTCCCGAAAGAAAAAATAAAAAAGGGCATAATTATTATGACCCTGCTGAATTTTGGAATATTTTTTGCCGCATTACGAAAGAAATTGCCAAAAAAATAAAAGATCCGGGGATGATAGCTTCAGTATCTTTTGCGTCAATGGCGGAAGCAGGCTTGATAGTTGACGGTTCGGGCCGCCCGCTTTCGCATATTATTCCCTGGTATGATAAAAGAAGCATCCCCGAAGCGGATATACTCCAGCAAAAGGTAAAAAAACGGGATATTTTCGGGATAACAGGTATCAATCTTCAATATATCTTTTCCGCCTGTAAGATCATGTGGCTCAAAAAAAACGAAAAAAGTGCCTTTAAAAAAGCTAAAAAATGGCTTTGCGCCCCGGATTACCTGGCGTATAAATTCTCCGGAGTAATGGCTACTGACTATTCCATCGCCTCAAGAACGGCTCTTTTTGACATTAGAAAAAAGAAATGGTCAAAAAGGATGCTTAAGGCGGCAGGCCTCAAAGAGGATTTTTTGCCGGAAGCGTATCCCTCGGGTACAGTGCTGGGAAATGTTACACCTGAGGCCTCAGGGGAATGCGGGCTTTCCACGGGTACAAAGGTTGTTTTGGGCGGGCATGACCATCTCTGCGGCAGTCTTGGCGCGGGCATCTATAAAGAAGGGATCTTCTGTGATTCGATGGGTACAGCGGAGGCCGGCAGTGTACCTTTAAAAAGCCTGAAAAGTTTAAAGAAATACTACAGCTCCGGCTATTCTTTCGGCTGTTATGTCTATGGCGGTTTGTACTACGCGATGTCAGGGGTATATTACTCCGGAGGGCTTATTGAATGGCTGGGCAGAGAATTTTACGGGGCAGCTTTGTCAAAGAAAAAGAAAAATATCTATAAATTAATGATAGAAGACGCGAAAAGATCCGTGACCGGGTCCGGCGGGCTTATGGTCTATCCTCACTGGCTGGGGATTGGCGCGCCTTATGGTTTGCGCGACGCAAAAGGTATCCTGATCGGCTTTTCGCCCGGGACGACAAAGGCGGATATTATTCACGCCGCTTATGAGGGGCTGGCCTGTGAATACCGCCTGCTTATGGAAACCCTGGAAAAAGCTGCGGGGTTTAAATTTAAAGTTATTAAGGTGATAGGAGGAGGCGCAAAAAACAGGGTTTGGCTCCGGATAAAGGCCGATATGAACGGCCGGGACCTAGTGGTACCTGAAGTTTCAGAATCCGTGTGTTTTGGTGCCGCTCTTCTCGGCGGGCTGGGTGCGGGAGTAATTAAAAGCCCGGAGGAACTAATAAAGAATTTTAAACAGTGTAAGATCAGGTATAATAAAAAACGGGCGCTTTACTACGATAAGCATTACAAGCAGCGTTATCTGAAATTTTACAAGATCATAGTCCCGTACTGGGAAAAGTAGGTAAAATGTCTGAACAGCTGAAAGAAAAAAAAGATCTGGTTCTGGTGGAAAAATTAAAAGTTTCAAAAACTTTGCTTACCGCGCAGCTGAAGAAGATCATCGTGGGGCAGGAGCGGACCATCGAAGAGGTCCTGATATCTCTTTTTGGGCGGGGGCACTGCCTGCTTATAGGTGTTCCCGGGCTGGCTAAGACCCTGCTGATAGAGAGTATTTCAAAGATCCTCGACCTGGAGTTCAGGAGGATACAGTTTACCCCGGACCTTATGCCCTCTGATATAACCGGTACAGATGTTATGGAACAGGCTAATAACGGTCAGAGGCATTTCAGGTTCATAAAAGGCCCGGTATTTGCGAATATTGTACTGGCGGATGAAATAAACCGGACGCCTCCAAAAACCCAGGCGGCCCTGCTTCAGGCCATGCAGGAATACAGGGTCTCGGCGGGAGGACAGACCTATCCTCTTCCGCTTCCGTTCTTTGTTCTGGCCACGCAAAATCCGATAGAGCAGGAGGGCACTTATCCTTTGCCCGAAGCCCAGCTTGACCGGTTTTTCTTCAATATAATGGTGGAATATCCGTCAAGAAAAGAGGAAGCCGAGATAGTGAAACAGACCACCGGAAATCTTTCCGTAGAACTAAAACCGGTCCTAAACGCGAAAGAGATCCTGGAGCTTCAGGAACTGGTAAGGAAAGTGCCGGTCTCGGACTATGTTGTCAGCTATGCCGTTGACCTGGCGGCCTCTACCCGTCCAAAAGATACCCGGGCTCCTGATTTTGTCAGGGAACTTGTGGCCTGGGGCGCGGGCCCACGTGCTTCTCAAAGCCTTATTGTCGGCGCCAAGGCCAGGGCTGTGCTAAATGGAAACCTTACTGCTTCTGTCGAGGATGTCAGGGCTGTGGTCTATGCCGTGCTCCGGCACAGGGTGGTGCTTTCTTTCAAAGCTCAGGCCGAAGGGATTTCCCCGGACCGCCTTATAACCGACATTTTGAATGTTGTTAAACCCGGGTAAACCGGCGGAAAAATGCAAAAATATTTTGAACCTGCAGAACTTTTAAAATTTTCCGGCCTCTCTTTAATAGCCAGGACTGTCGTGGACGGTTTTCTTGCCGGCTTGCATCCCAGCGCGAAAAAAGGCGTGAGCACGGATTTTGCCGAACACCGGGAATATGCGCCGGGAGATGAACTAAAGCGCCTGGATTGGAAGGTCCTCGGGAAGACAGACAGGTATTATATAAAAGAATATAGAGAAGAAAGCACTCTAACCTGCAATATCATGCTTGATTGTTCCGCTTCCATGGACTATGCTTCCGGCCCGGTTTCCAAATTCAGGTACGCGGTCTATCTGGCCGCTGTTTTTTCCTATTTATTAAGTAAACAGCATGACAGGACCGGCCTGAGCGTTTTTAACTCAAAGACACGCGAATATATCTCTCCGAAAACCGGGAGCACGCATTTAAGGGTCCTGCTGGATTCCCTGGCTAAACTTGTGCCGGAAGGGGAGACCAGCGTGCAGGGGGTGCTTAAAGAAGCCGCGGCCCGCCTGCAAGGCAGGGGTATCAATATCCTGATCTCTGATCTTTACGGGGAACAGGAGGAAATAATAAAATATTCCCGGTACCTGGCAGCGGGTAAAAATGAGGTAATAGTCTTTCAAGTGCTGGATCAGGAGGAAATCGAACTTTCGTTCAAAGACCCCCTTACCTTTACCGGCATGGAGGATAATGAAATAATACCGGCTATGCCTGAGATGATCCGCGCGGAGTATAAAAGTATATTTAAGGAATTTACGGACCGGTATAAAAAAGCCTTTTACGAAGCAGGCATAAGTTATATACTGCTTTCCACAAAAACCCCGCTTGAGGAAGCGCTTATTCATTATTTGACGGACCGGGCCCGGGGGAACAAATGAACGTTTCCTTCTTAAATCCCGCGTTCTTATACGCCCTGCCGCTTTTTATGATACCTGTGCTGCTCCATCTATTTTCTATAAAGAAAGCAAAGGACTTAAAATTTCCCGAGGTTAAATTTATAAAACTGGCTGTCAAAAAAACCCTGACCAGAATACGCTTATGGCAGTTCTTGCTCCTGCTCCTTCGCGTTCTCATGATAATAGTCCTCGTAATGATCTTTGCCCGCCCGGTAGCGCGGTTAAAAAATAATTCCGCAGGAAGCCGGGAAGACCCCCAGGGCCTTTGTCTTATTCTCGATAACTCATATTCCATGGGGGCGGTCTATAAGAATAAAAGTTCCTTTGAAAAAGGTAAAGAGGCCTGTCAGAAGCTCCTTAATTCTTTGAGAGCTTGTGACTCTGTTTCTTTTGCTTTAATGGCGGAAGACATAAGTAAAAAGACGGAGGGTTTCACTCCGGATCTTTTAGAAACCGGAAAGCAGATAAAAAACGCGGCGCTTTCCTTTAACACAACTTCCATTGCCGCCGGGCTGAATTTTGGCTATAGCGCGCTTAAAGAACTTCCCGGGGACAATAAACAAATTGTTATTGTATCCGACCTCGCGCTTCACGGTTTTAATTCCGGGTTGAAAAATTTAAAGGACTATAACAGGAAAGTTAAGGTAATATTCGTGGATACCGGCGAAGCGGCTCAAAATATCGCGCTGGGACAGATCTCCGCCTCGGCCTCAGAGCTTGATGATAATGTGAAAATAGCTTTTACCGTTGAGAATAGTTCGGAAAGTAAATATTTGAAGATACCGGTTTCACTGGTAATGAACGGTGTAAGATCCGCTTATGGTTTTATTGATTCCTTCCCGGGCAGAAAAAACGCGAAGAATCTGTATTTCAACACAAAAGGCCGGGACGCCGGGGGCTATGTGGAACTTGAGGTTACAGATGCCTTGCTTGCCGATAATACGGCCTATGTAACGGCAGCCGGCGCGGGAAAAAGCAGGGTTTTACTCGTTGACGGCGATGTAAAAATATCCCAGTTCCAGAACGAGACCTTTTTTTTGAAGCTCGCGCTAAATCCGGACCCGAGGTTTCCCGGGGAAGTCATTCCGTCAGTTTGCGTTCCGGCGGAGCTTGAGTATAAAGAGCTTTCAGATTACAGGGCTGTCTTTCTCTGTAACGTGGAAAAGCTTTCCGCGGTTGTATCCGGCAGGCTTAAAGCTTATTTATCAGCGGGGGGTAACATTGTCTTTTTTCCCGGTGACCGGGTGGATGCTGAAGCTTATTCCGGGCTGGACCCGGAAATATTTCCTGCTTTCATAAATGGCTTTGAGGACGGGGCTTTCAGCCTGGATCCGGAAAATACCGGCGTGAATCATCCGGTCTTTAAACCGGCTTTCTTTGCCGGGCTTGCCGGGACGGTCTTTAGCCGGCATTTTAACCTTGCTCCAAAAAAAGGCTGTTTTGCTGTTGCATCCTTTGCCAAAGACGGGTACCCTTTAATGCTTGAGAAAAAGGGAGCAGGTGGCAGTCAGGGAAAAGTAGTACTCTTCTCCTTTCCGGCTGACAGGGAATGGAGTGATTTTCCTCTGCGTTCCTGCTATCTTCCTTTTATGCAGGAACTGGCAAAGTATCTTTGTGAAAACATAAAAAAAGAAAATACGGGCTCAATATTTGTAGGGGAAACCTTTAAGAAGACCTTTCCACCCGGGGATTATCCGGGCAAGCTCGAGCTTCTGGTTACCGGTGGAGGGACTGCCGGTTATACGCTTAAAGATAATGTGTTTCTTTTTAAAGAAACGAAGCTGCCCGGTATCTATACCCTGAAATATTTGAATAAAAAAGGCGAGCATATAACTGAGAGTTTCGCGGTTAATCTGAATGTACCTGCCGGAGAATCAGATCTGAAAAAACAGGGCCTGGCGGGAATAAAAAAAGCTTTGCCGGAAAATACCGGTGTTTTTCTTATCAAGGACCATAATAATGTTGACCGCGAAGTCACGGTATTGCTCCGTGGCCGTGAGCTCACATTTCCCCTTATGATAGTTTTGTTAACGCTTCTTACCCTGGAAGGTGTCCTGGCCCTGTTGAGGTATTTATTATGAAAAAAACATTTTTAGCCGCGGCCTTACTTTTCCTTGCGCTAAACATCCCGGGCAGGGATCTTAACGCCGCGGGTCCCGGCAGCATGGGCGGGAAAAAGACAAATGAAGAACGCCTGGAAAACTTCGTTTTTGTCCAGCTTAAATATTCCGGCGGGAACTGGGATCCCAACCCGTCCGCCTGGGACTGTTTTTACCCTTTTTTAACCGGCATAACCAATATCCATCCGGAAAAAATGAAACGCGCGGTAGAGCTGAACAATATGGATGTTTTTGAGCATCCGTTCCTTATCATTACGGGGGATTCGGAATTCACTCCGTTTTCAGCGCCGGAACAGGAAAAACTGAAAAGATTCTTTGATGGCGGCGGTATTTGTTTTATTGATGACGCCGGCGGAACACTAAGGTCCGGCTTCGACAGGTCCATCCGGAGGGAGTTGAAAAAACTTTTTCCCGTGCAGGAATTTGCGAAAATATCCCCGGAACACGCTTTGTTTTTCGCGTTTCACCTGACGCCGGCAGTTGCCGGAACGCGGGTAGCTGCCGGCTACCTGGAAGGGATAGAGTATAACAACCAGACGACGGTCATTTATTCCCATAACGACCTGCTGGGAGCGCTGGTTACCGACAGGTTCGGCACTCCTGTGAAAAAATGCGCACCCGGCGGCGAAGTTCAGCGTGGCGAAGCAAGGAAGCTGATGGTTAACATTTTAATGTATGGTTTAACGGGGACCTATAAACTTGACGCGATACACCGTGAGCAGATAATAAATAGATTGAAAATAAAAAAAGCTCCGGACGTGAAAGAATGATAAATTTTTCGTTCACATACTGGGCTCTTATTTTCACCCTGGCGGCCGCCGGCTCCGCGTGGCTGCTGTTAAAATATTATGACAAACGTAAAAAAACCATAACGGCGCTCCGCATCCTGCTCTATCTCCTGCTGATCTTCCTGTTATTACAGCCGGTACTTGTTAAAACCGTGAAAAGCATAAAAAAGGCCCCGCTTGCGGTAATTGTTGATGTCTCAAAAAGTATGAACCTGAAATATTCCTTTCATAAATACAGCCGGGTAAAAAATTTAATAAAAGGGCCTTTGGAAAAACTGCGGGAAAGTTTTGAGATCTCCTATTATGCCTTTTCTTCGGGGCTTACCAGGGTAACAAGGGAGGAGCTTTTGGAGCTTGATGAGCCCAAAGGCGAATTTACCGACATAGGCGGGGCGCTTAACAGGGTCAAAGAAGCGGACACGGGCAGCCGGCCTAATAACGGCGCTTTACTGCTTGTGACCGACGGAAATCATAACAGCGGGCCTGATCCTGTTGAGGCAGCGAAGTCTGCCGGGAAACCTGTCTTTGTTGCGGGTGTGGGAGACCTGAAAAAGGGTATTGACGTTGAATTAAAAAGCGTCCAGGCGGCGGAGCTGGCCTTCCGGAATATTAAAAGTACTTTTACCGCGGTCTTAACGGGTTTTAACGCGGAGGGCAGGACTGTCCGGGTAACGCTAAAAAAGGACGGCCGCGAGCTGGAGTCCAAGACGGTGGTTCTTGGCTCCGCGGAGAAAGAAATAAAATGTTCTTTTGAGTATACTCCCAGGGAAGCCGGCCTGCTCAAATTTGAGCTCACCGCGGTGCCGTTTGACAACGAGTTGAACCGGCAGAATAACAGGCGCGAGTTTTCCGTGCAGGTGCTGAAAGAAAAGATCAGGCTTCTTTATATCTCCGGAAGCCCCAATTATGAATACAGGTTTTTAAGACAGGTCTTAAAAAATAACCCTAATTACGAGGTAGTATCTTTCATAATAATCAGGGGACAGGAAGATATCCTGCCTCTACCTGATCCGGAATATACGCTTATTCCATTTCCCGTTTATGATATATTCAACAAGGAAATATATAATTATGACGTGCTTGTTCTCGAAAATTTTTCATACAGGGCTTTTATTCCTCCTGAATTCTTGAAAAATTTGAATGACTATATCGAGAAAGCCGGCGGTTCTTTTGTAATGCTCGGCGGGCCGGACGCGTTCGGGAGCGGGGGTTATAAAAATACCGCGGTCGAGAATATTCTGCCGGTGGAGATCTATGACGCGGGAGTTGAGCTTTTCATCAAAGAACCTTTCAGGGTAAAACCGGCCGGGCATCCTGTCAATATTTTGTCCGAGGTAAAAAGCGAGAATGAGGAGATCTGGGAGCACCTGCCGGAACTAAAAGGATTTAACCGGTTTGCGAAGGCCAAGCCGGGCGCTGTCATACTTGGAACACATCCCGTGCTTAAGGGTGAAAACGGAAAACCGCTTCCCATAACCGCCGTCTGGCAGAAGGGCAAGGGCCGGGTTTTAGCGATGGCTGCCAATAGTACCTGGCGCTGGTCAATGTGGCTTGCCGGGACAGGCAGAGGAAATTACCCTTACGGCAGGTACTGGCAGCAGCTCTTCAACTGGCTTGTAAATGCCCCTGATCTGAAACAAATAACGGTTGCCCCGGAAAAGGCGGTATACCGGCAGGGGGAGGAGATCCTGGTCCAGGCCACCGTCCTTGATGAGTTTTACCGGTATGAGGAAACGGCGGCGGTCTCGCTCACCGTGCAGGAGCCGAACGGGAAGACTCAGGCCGCCAACAGCCTGATGTACAGCGGCAACGGGATCTATGAAACTACCATTCCCGCCGAAAAGCCGGGCAGGTATATCCTGAATGTCACAGCGGAAAAAGGCGCGAAACACCTGGGCGCAGCGTCCAATTTTGTGACCGTCAACGCGGCGACCTCTGAAGAATATGATATCTTTCAGAATGAAAAGGTCTTAAAGGAGATAGCTGCCGTTAGCGGCGGAAGTTACTGCGATAGCGGAAATATGGAAGAACTTGTCCGGGTTCAAAAGCCGGTCAGGGAGGAAAGCACGGTTCAGATAAAAGAGCCGCTGTATGATTCCCCGCTGTTTTTTATATTGATAGTACTGCTTTTGACAGTAGAATGGTACCTGCGGCGGATAAGCGGATTTTTGTAAAAAAAATTTGGGCACGGGAAACAAATATCAATAATGTCAATAAGGGAGGATCATATGAAAACACATACAAAATATCTGGCCTTCAACACGAAAAATCACCGGGAGTATGTAAACATTACCGGCGAAGTTTCCAACGCGCTGTCCGAAGCCGGGATAAGCGAGGGGATGATACTCGTTTCCGCAATGCATATTACCGCGGGGGTCTATATTAACGATGCAGAAAGCGGCATCATTGAGGATATTGATACCTGGGCGGAGAAACTCGCGCCTTCGGGGCAGGCTTACAGGCATCACGCAACCGGAGAAACAAACGGGGATGCACATCTAAAGAGCCTGCTTATTCATCATCAGGTCATAATACCGGTAACTGACGGAAAACTGGATCTCGGCCCCTGGCAGCAGGTATATTATGCCGAGTTTGACGGCCGGCGCAAAAAACGCGTGATAATAAAAGTGCTGGGCGAGTAAGAAAAAAGCAAAAAAAAGTCCGTAAGGTTCGTAACGTCCATAAAGTCGAAGGTCAAGGAAGAGAAGCAAAAGGAGCAAAAGGAGCAAAAGGAGAAGGATGGAAGGTTATTACGGAAGAATAAGAGCACTCTTAAATATTACCAGAAAACGTGTCTTTGCTTTGACTCTTTTTCGCGGAAGCCTGTATTTCGCGGGAGTGAACCTGGCTTATTGCAATATTTTCTGCCTGCTTGACGCGCTGGTTGAATTTTCCGCGAATTTCAGATATTTTTTCTTCGGCGGTTATTTAGTTGTTCTCTTCGCGGCAATTTTTATTTTTCTTATCAGGCCGGTTAGCGGCAAGCTCACCGATGATAAGGCCGCGCTTCTGGTTCAAAGACAGGACAGCCGGCTTAAGGATGATATTATTAACTTTCTTCAGCTTGCGAGGAAGCTTGAAAGAGGAGAACTGAAAGAGACCTCACGCGAGATCACCGAAGAATATCTAAAGCGGTCTGACAGTAAAATAGTTCCTGCGATATTTTCCGGAGTGCGGGCCTTCCCGGGCCTCAGGAAAGAGGGGATGTTTTTTTGTGTTCTTTTAATTATTTTTAGCGTGTTGTGTGTGTTTCCGCCTTACTTGATGAAGTATTCCCTGCTCCGGCTTTTTGATCCCTCCCTGGATACTTCGGCCGTTTCAAACTACAGGGTTCTTACCGGAATCCCGGAGATCGGCGACCTGAAAGTAAAGGTCCATTATCCTGCTTATACAGGGATGGACGTTAAGATATTTGAGGAAGGCGGAAATGCTGAAGCCTTAAAGAACTCGAGGCTGGAAATTTCAGGCACGGCCAGCAAACCGGTAGCCGGGGGTTTTGCGGCCGGCACTGAAGGCGGCAGGGATTTTTATTCTCCGCTCAATATAGCTGATCCGCTCAGGCCCGCCTTTAGCCTGGTCATCAAGGAAGATCTGGAATATAAAATAGGTTTGACTGACAGGCAGGGCCGTTCCGGCGTCGAAAGAGTTTTTCATAATATTAAGGTTATCCGTGACGAGAACCCGCGGGTAAACATGATATTTCCCAATCAGGAACTTATTGCCGCCCCGGATGCGGAGCTAAAGGTCGTTTATGAATATACCGATGATTTTGGAGTTACCTCGGTCAATCTGGTCTGTGAGAAGCACGGGCAGGAAAAACGCACACCGCTAGTGCGAAATGCCGGGACAAAACTTCATGACTCCGGGGAGTTAGAGCTTGACCTTGCTAAGGCCGGCCTTACTTTTGGAGATGACCTGGGGCTTTATGTGGAAGCTTTTGATAATGATGTGCTGGACGGGCCCAAGAGAGGGGTTTCACAGAAAGTCAGGATAAAAATACCATCGCTTCAGGAATATTTAAAGCAAGAAGATCCGGCAGAGGCGGAGAATTTTGAGGAACTACTTAAGTCCGCGGACAATTTTAAGAACAGACAGGAGGATTTTCTGGCGCAGCTGGAAAAACTGAAAATATCCGGCGAGCCCGACCTGGCCAGGATGCTTGCCGATCTTGAGGGGCTTCAGAATGACCTGGCAAAACTCGCGGAAAAACTTATGGCAACGGCATTGAAAGTCCCTGAGGAAACTTTAAAGAACGCTCAAATGAGCAGGCTTGATATGGGAAAAATAGCTAAGCTTTTGAAGGAATTGGAGGCGTCCATAAGGAGCGGTGATAAAGAAGCGGCAAAACGGCTGGCACAGGAACTAAACAACGCAATGAGCGAAATGCTGGAGTCACTGCGGAAGATGCTTGAGTCCAGCGGCATGGCCAGGCAGAGAAATATGCTGAAACAGGCCGGCGAGCTGGGGAAAGCTATAAAAGAAATGCTCCGGGAAGAGAAAAATATTTACGCGGATACGGCAAAGGAAGCCGCGGAAGGGCTTAAGGAGCTTTTGGCCGGCCAGGAGAAACTTATAGAGGAAATAATAAAAAAACAGCAGGAAGCGGTAAATATTGCCGGGCAGACTTTTAACGGTTTGGCGGAAAAAAAACTCGGTGAATATACAGAGACCGTGAAGGGCATAGGCGTAAGGGAACTGGTGCCTCTTACCGGAAAACTGCTTAAAGATCTTAAGGAAAATATATTTTCCTCTGCCGTTGTTGAATTGACCCTGGCGGCGGGGATCGCAGAAAGCGGTATGAGATATTGCGGGGTGCTGGAACAGCAGGCCTCTTTACGTTTAGCCGAACTTAAGAAAATAACCGGAACAGAAGAAGCCCGAAAAATAAAAGAAAAAGAGAGGGACGGCCTGGCGGAAATAAATGCCGGTCTTAAAAAAGTTGGCGGTATCGAAAAAGAAATACTGGTGCTCTTCCAAAGTGCCGCGAAAGGTAAAAATAACGGGGAAAATAAAGATCCTGCCTGTGAAGGGCTCAAGAAAAAGCAGGAAGAACTTAAAAATAAGCTTTCGAAATTTAAGGAAAAGCTTAATTTCGCGGGGGCGGACGGCTTTCCTGCCGGGGCTTTCCAAAACGATATTTCCGGAGCTGAGGAGGGTATGAAAAATGCCTCGGAAGAACTTCAGGGCAAAGACGCCTACGGGGCTTTAGACGGCGAGCAGGCCGCTATTTCGCATCTTGAGGATCTGGGCAAGGGAATGGAAGAGTTGCCGCAGGGCGGCGGAGCAAGCGGTTCCGGCCCGGCTATTTTTTCAGCAGCCGGCGGAAGCAATGGCGGAAGGGGCGGGAACAGGGGCATTCACACGGGAAAACAAAAATTGCCGCAGAAAAAGGAGTATAAACCTCCCAAAGAATTCAGAGAGGATATACTGGATGCCATGAAGGAAAAACTCCCGCAAAAATATAAGGACCTGGTAGAAGAGTATTACAAAAAACTCCTGCGTTAAGCCTGTGTTCTTTGGCAGCTGCCGGCGGAAATAAGGCAATTTATGGAGCGGGCAAGGTTAAAGAGAGCTGAAAAAGCCCCTTTTACGGTAAAAAGAGAATTTGCAGCGAAAGCAAGGCCCGTTTGTTTTTCTTTTTCAGAGACAGTGTATGTCTGCAGAAAACTGCATCAACAGGCAACCTTTACAAGCGGTCCGAAAAATGGTATGATATAAATATGTGCGGAATCTTCGGTGTTTATAATGTAGAAGAAGCTTCAAAACTTACCTATCTGGGGCTCTATGCCCTCCAGCATCGCGGCCAGGAAAGCGCCGGCATTGCTTCCTCCGACGGCGCGAAAATACATTCACTTGTAAAAATGGGGCTTGTTTCGGATATTTTTTCTCCGGATGTTTTTGCCGGGCTGCCGGGCCGGTCGGCCATAGGGCATTGCAGGTATTCAACTACCGGAACTTCCTCTATTAAGAACGCCCAGCCCTTGACCGTTTCCTACTGCCGGGGACAGCTGGCTATGGCTCACAACGGGAACCTGGTAAATGCGGATCTGCTCCGGTCTGTTCTGGAAGCCGACGGTTCTATTTTTTCTTCAACAACGGATACGGAAGTTATCATTCACCTGCTGGCCCAGTCCAAGAAAAATACTTTTGAAGATATGCTTGTCGATTCCCTGAAAAAAGTAAATGGAGCTTTCTCTCTCGTGGTGCTTACCGAGAAAGAGCTTATCGGAGTTGTGGATCCCTGGAATTTCCGGCCGCTCAGCATTGGAAAAAAAGACAATGGCTATGTGCTGGCTTCCGAGACCTGTGCTTTTGATATAATCGATGCGGAATACATAAGAGCGGTTGAACCGGGAGAGATGATAATAATTAATGAAAACGGGCTGAGGTCCATAAAGCCCTTTAAGCCGCAAAGACCTAAGAAGTGTATATTTGAGTTTATTTATTTTTCCAGGCCGGACAGCTATATCTTCGGGCAGAGCGTCCAAAAAGCCAGAAAGGCTCTGGGTGCCGAGCTTGCTAAAGAGTGTAAAATTACCGCCGCGGATTGCGTGATCCCGGTACCTGACTCAGCCAATTCAGCGGCTACAGGGTATGCGAGTGAAAGCGGAACCCCGTATGAGATCGGTATTATTCGTAATCATTATATCGGCAGGACCTTTATTGAGCCGAGCCAGGCCATCCGGGATTTCGGCGCCAAAATTAAATATAATCCCGTAAAGGAGATCTTGAATAATAAAGACCTGCTGGTAATAGATGATTCCATCGTAAGAGGTACGACGAGCCGCAAACTCGTGAAAATGCTCCGGAAAGCAGGGGCAAAACAGGTGCACTGGCGGATAAGCAGCCCGCCTATTACCCATCCCTGTTTTTACGGAGTTGATACTCCGACCAGGGCCGAGCTCATTGGAGCCTCGCATACCGTTGAGGAAATAAAAAAATATCTCAAAGTTGAGTCACTTTGCTATTTAAGCGCTGACGGCATGGTCAAAGCCGTAGGCGGAAAAAAAGAAGACTATTGCATGGCTTGTTTCTGCGGGGAATATCCCGTGGAATTCAATAAAGAGCCGGATAAAATGGAGTTTGAAAGGTAGCTTATGAAAAAAAGTTTTGACTATGCCAGCGCGGGTGTTAACATTGATATTGCCGATGCGGCGAAAAAGAAAATAAAATCCCTGGTAAAAGCCACATTTACTCCGGGGGTTCTTTCCGAGATCGGAAAGTTTGGCGGCTTTTTTTCAATTGAACATTTAAAATATAAAAAGCCCGTATTTATTTCCAGCGTTGACGGTGTCGGTACCAAGTTGAAAGTTGCTTCCCTGATGAAAAAATATGATACCGTAGGTGTGGATCTTATTAACCACTGCGCAGATGATATCCTGGTGCACGGTGCCAGGCCTTTATTTTTTCTTGATTATATCGCGATGGCGAAAACCACGCCTGAAGTTGTCGGTGAAATAGTAAAAGGGCTGGTAACGGCCTGCAAAGCGGAAAAATGCGCCCTGGTGGGCGGTGAGACCGCACAGATGCCGGATGTCTACAGGGGTAATGATCTTGATCTTGTAGGCCTTGTTGTCGGAATAGTTGAAAAGGATAAAATAATAGACGGCAGGAATATTAAAGCGGGTGATAAAATTATCGGCTTAAGATCTACCGGGCTGCATACTAACGGTTATACCCTGGCAAGAAAACTCCTTTTTGATAAAGCGGGATACAAAGTTAACACCTATTTGAAAAAATTAAAGACCACGGTCGGCAAGGCGCTCCTGGCCCCGCACCGTTCCTATACCGGGCCCGTTTTTAAGCTTATTAATAAAATAGAAGTAAGAGGCCTCGCGCATATTACAGGCGGCGGTTTTACCGATAACATACCAAGAATACTGCCCGAGGGAGTGGGCGTAGTTATTGAGAAAAAGAGCTGGAAACCTCTTCCTGTGTTTGAATTGATCGCCGGGCTGGGCAATCTTGAAGACAAAGAGATGTACCGTACTTTCAATATGGGCATCGGAATGTGTATCTTTGTTGCGCCTGAAGCTGCAAATAAGGCCATGAAATTACTTAAAGCCTGCGGCGAAAAGCCCGTTATCATAGGTGATGTCGTCAGATCCCGTAATGGCGCAAAAAAAGTCGAAATAGTCTGAAAACAGCTTATTAGCTCAAAACGGCTTTCCCTTCTTTTTTAGCTTTTTCCGGTTCCGGTGTTCTTGTGTATGTTTTTCCGCTGCTTTTACGGGGTTTTTATAGTTTTTCACAGTTTTCCCTTGCAAAAGCTAAAAAAAATCTATATAATAAGCAAAAATCTTACACGCTTGCTGACAGAAGCGGGGGTCCCTTGTACGAGGGCCCGCCAAAGGATGACGCGGCGAATGTAAAAAACCACAGGAGGAATACGCATTATGCCCGTCATTTCTATCAAGTCGCTGCTCGAATCAGGAGTCCACTTCGGACACCAAACCAAGAGATGGAACCCAAAAATGGAAAAATACATTTATGGGAAGAGGAACGGGATCTATATCATAGATCTCCAGAAAACCGTAAAAAAACTCAAAGAAGCCTGTGATTTTATCCGCAGCGTTTCTGAAGCCGGCGGTTCGGTGCTTTTTGTAGGCACCAAAAGCCAGGCCCAGGAAATTATAACGGAAGAAGCCAAACGCGCGGGAATGTTCTACGTTTCCTTCAGATGGCTCGGCGGCATGCTTACGAACTTTAAGACCATAAAAAAATCCATAAAGCGCCTCGAAGAAATAGAGAAAATGAAAGCGGAAGTCTTTGATAAACTTCCCCGGCACGAGGTCATGGAACTCGAAAAAGAGATGGGGAAACTTAACAAAGTACTGGGCGGTATCCGGCATATGGACAGATTGCCGGCAGCGCTTTTTGTGGTTGATACCAAGAAAGAACACACCGCGATACTTGAAGCTGCCAAACTGGAGATACCGGTTGTCGGTGTAGCCGACACCAACGCTGACCCGGACGAGATAGAATACGTTATTCCGGGCAACGATGACGCTATCCGGTCCATCAAATTGATAACAGGCCTTATCGCGGAGTCCGTACTTGAAGGTAAAAAAGGAAAGAATGAATCCGCAATGATCGAAGATAAGAAAGCCCCGGAAACTGCGGAAATAGCGCCTGATACTTCTGAAATTGCGCCTTTACTGGATACGGAAGAAACCCCGGTGATAGCCGTGGATGAATTACCGGTAGATATTGACGAAGAAATTGAAACGGTCATAAGCAAGTTTGAAGAAGAACCCGAACTGAAAAAAACCGCAACAAAGAAGAAAATTGTCAAAGAAGGGGGCATTGAATAATGGTTGCCGCAAAAACAATAGCAGAATTAAGGGAGAAGACCGGTGCAGGCATGATGCTCTGCAAGGAAGCACTAGAACAAACAGGCGGCAATATTGAAAAAGCCGTGGAAATATTAAGAAAAAAAGGCGCGGCCTCTGCCCAGAAAAGGTCTGCCAAAACGGTCAGATCCGGGCTGGTCTACGCGTATCTCCATATGGAAGGTACTGTCGGCGCGATGGTGGAAGTCAACTGTGAGACGGATTTTGTCGCGAGGACGGATGATTTTAAGGAACTTGTAAAAGACATCGCGATGCAGGTGGCCGCCATGAACCCTATTTATGTCAGAAGGGAAGATGTGCCGCCCGAAGTACTGGAAAAAGAAAAAGCGATCTACAAGGATGAAGTTGCGAAATCCGGAAAGCCGGCAAACATAGTTGATAAAATAGTTGAAGGCAAACTGGAAAAGTATTTCAAAGATTTCTGCCTGGTGGACCAGGCTTTTATTAAGGATGATAAGATCCAGATAAAGGACCTTGTTGCCCAGAAAATAGGCAAGATCGGGGAAAATATCGTGATTAAAAGATTTGCAAGATTCAAGATTGGAGAGTGATCATGGAAAAAGCCCGGCCAAAATATAAAAGAGTAATGCTGAAGCTTGGCGGAGAGGCGCTGTCTGATGAGAACGAGCTGGGGCTGAACCCTACCTCTCTCAGGAACCTTGCGCTGGAAATAAAGAAAGCAAAAGAAACTTTGAATGTGGAAATAGCGATAGTTCTCGGGGGCGGCAATATTTTCAGGGGAAGTTTTGCCAGGGACATGGATAGAGTTAATGCCGACTACATGGGTATGCTTGCGACGGTCATTAACGGGCTGGCTCTGCAGGATTCACTTGAAAAAGTAGGCGTTTTTACAAGGGTGGTTACCGCCATAGAGATGGAAAAACTGGCGGAACCCTATATAAGGCGCAGGGCGGTCAGGCATCTGGAAAAAGGCCGGGTCGTTATTTTTGCCGCCGGTACCGGTAATCCGTATTTTACAACGGACACGGCCGCGGCGCTCCGGGCTTCTGAGGTAGGTGCCGAAGTGGTAATGAAGGGCACCAAGGTTGACGGTGTTTTTTCCTCGGATCCCAAGAAAGATAAATCCGCAAAAAAGTATGATTCTATCAGTTACATGGATTTTATAAATAAACGGCTTAAGATCATGGATACTACGGCTGTTTCCTTATGTATGGAAAATAATATTCCTATAATTGTATTTGATCTTAAACAAAAGGGCTCAATAATCAAGGCAATATCAGGACAAAAGATCGGAACAATGGTGAATTAGAAAATAGGTTTCGGGTGCCGGGTTCTTGGTTTTTGACTAAATAAATGCCATCCTGGTGTAAGATTTTTGAACTTTATAGACGTTGCAGACCTTTAGACTTTATTAGAGGAGGTAGTATGTCTTTTAATTTTGCTCAATACGAGGAAAAACTAAAAAAAGGCGTTGATCATCTTGGCAAGGAATTAGCCACGATCCGGAGCGGGCGGGCCAATGCCTCTATCCTGGACAGCGTGAAAGTTGAATATTATGGCAGCCAGGTTCCCCTGTCCCAGGTTGCCTCTATCAATGTGCCCCAGGCAAAGCTTATAGAAATTAAGGCCTGGGATGCGGGAGCTCTTCCCGCGATTGAAAAAGCCATTCAGAAATCTGATCTGGGCTTAAATCCCGTGAATGACGGCAAGCTCATCCGTATAAATATTCCCGCGCTTACAGAAGAACGCAGAAAAGAGCTCGTGAAGTTCGCAAAAAAAGTCGGGGAAGAAGAAAAAGTGTCCCTGCGTAACCACCGGAGGGCCGCTAATGAAGAGGTTGACTCGGCAAAGACCAAGGGTGAATTATCCGAAGATCAGCAAAAAAAAGAGAAGGATAGGATCCAGAAAACTTTGGACAGGTATATACAGCAGATAGATAAAACATTGACGGATAAAGAAAAAGAAATAATGGAAGTCTGATAGAGCGATTCCACTGATTGAGATTGGGAAAGAAAGACTATGATTTAGCAGGAAGAATGATTCCACTGATTGAGATTGGGAAAGAAAGACTATGATTTAGCAGGAAGAATGATTCCACTGATTGAGATTGGGAAAGAAAGACTATGATTTAGCAGGAAGAATGATTCCACTGATTGAAACTAGGAAAGAAAGACTATGATTTAGCAGGAAGAATGATTTCACTGATTGATTGGGAAAGAAAGACTATGATGTTAAGAAAGAATGATCCCACTGAAAGATAAAATATTGACGGATGTAGATTAAGAAGCTCTATTAGAAGCAGGGGTGAAATGTGGGGAGGATTATTGTAAATGATCTATTGACCGAGAAGATAATTGGTTGTTGTTTTGATGTTCATAGAAATATAGGGCCTGGGTTTGCTGAAAGGATTTATTATAATGCTCTTTGCAAAGCTTTTGAAGATTCGGGATTAAAATATACCGGAGAAAAATTGTTCAAAGTAGTTTACAAAGAGAGATACGTTGGTAATTTTAATGCGGATTTTTTTGTTGAAGAAAGAGTTATTGTTGAAATAAAAGCGGTTTGTGGTTTGTTTCCAAAAGTATTTTCTTCTCAAATCTTATCATATCTGAAAGCGGCGGGAACGAAAGTAGGTCTTTTGATAAACTTTGGTAACGATAATTGTGAAATAAAAAGATATGTAAACTAGTCTGCTCATAGAGCGTAGTTACGGATCCCGTAGAATTGTAATCATCTGGCTCATAAAGAGTAATTACGGATCAATTAAATTGCAATAAAGCAAGTCAGGAGTATTTTATCAGTGGAATCCCGTAGAATTGTAATCATCTGGCTCATAAAGAGTAATTACGGATCAATTAAATTGCAATAAAGCAAGTCAGGAGTGTTTTATCAGTGGAATCCCGTAGAATTGTAATCAGTGGAATCGTTTTCAAAAAATGAAAAATGCCTCCTTCTTAAATGAAATAAAAAATAGCATAGACCGGAATAAGCTGCCGGAACATATTGCTATTATTATGGACGGCAACGGCAGGTGGGCGGCGAAAAAGGGGCTGCCGCGTACTGCGGGACATAAAAAGGGCATGGATACCGTGGATATGATCGTTACCGCAAGCCGGAATCTTGGTATCAAGGTTTTAACTCTCTATGCTTTTTCCACAGAGAACTGGCGCAGGCCCGAAAAAGAAGTAAATTTTCTCATGCGGCTCCTTAAGACCTACCTCATTATCCAGCGCAGAAAGATGATGAAAAATAAAATTAAGTTCAATGTCCTAGGGAGGATACAGGAACTCCCTGTTTTTGTAAGAAAGGAAATTGAAAAAACAAAAAACCTTACCTCGGAAAATACGGCTTTGACCTTGAATATAGCGCTTAATTACGGCGGCAGGGTTGAAATAGTTGACGCGGTAAGAAGGCTCTTTAAGGACATCCTTACGGCAAAGAAAGACCTGAATTATGAAACCCTGATCAATTCCATAGATGAAGAAACGATTTCCAACTATCTTTACACGGCAGGCTTTCCGGACCCGGATCTGCTTATCCGGACGAGCGGGGAACTGCGCATTTCAAATTTTCTGCTCTGGCAGATCGCCTACAGTGAAATATTCATTACTGAAACTTTATGGCCTGATTTTTCTGAAACAGATTTCTATATGGCCGTGCTTGATTATCAAAAACGGGAAAGGCGCTATGGCGGGGTAAAAAACCTGTGATCTTGAGGATCTTGATCGCTTTTATATTTATTCCTTTGTTTGTCGGGCTGGTGCTTTTAGAAAGGACCATTTTTTACAATGTACTGATAACGCTTGCGCTGCTTACCGCCCTCCTGGAATATTCCGGCATGTTTAAAAAAGCCGGCATAAAAATATTTACCTTCATCAATATACTGTTTCTTGCTGCCGTGCTTTTCGGGTTAGCCCGGTTCCGGGTCTATGAATTGAATATACTGGTGCTTTACCGCGGCTTTACCCTGATCATAGTCTATGCCGTATTCTTAACGGTATTTTCCCTCTTTTCCTCAGATATAAAGGAAGGCGTATTAAGGCTGGTTTTTTCATTTTTTGGCGGTTTTTATGTGGTGGTTCTTGGCAGCAGTTTGATACTTTTAAGGAATCTTGGGCCCTTTCATACCTTGTTCCTTTTTGCCGTAGTCTGGCTGTATGACGGCGGAGCGTATTTTATAGGCTCAAAGTATGGAAAGACCAAGATCACACCTTTAATTTCTCCGAATAAATCTCTGGAAGGGCTTATCGGGGGCGTTATCACCGCGCTTGCCGCTATTACCGCGCTCAAGTACATTTCCTTTACCTCGGCTTTGGTGCCTTATAACGATCTGGGCCATATTTACATCATCGTTATCTTCCTCTGTCTTGCCGCGCAGTCAGGGGATCTTCTGGAATCCCTGCTGAAAAGGTTTTGTGGAGTAAAAGATTCATCCAACCTGGTTTTGGCGCACGGGGGTGTCCTGGATAAAATGGATTCCTTCCTGCTGGCCGTTCCGATCTATCTTCTGCTGGCGGTATTGTGAATAAAAAAAAGATAGCCATACTCGGCTCTACCGGTTCTATCGGGGTCAGCGCTTTGAAGGTTGCAGCGGCTTTTAGTTCGTATTTTGAAATAACTGCTTTGAGCGCCAAAGGCAGTAATGTCGAACTCCTTAATGAACAAATAAAAATTTTTAAACCCGGGATAGTTGCCGTTCATGATAAAGACGCTTTGATACGGCTAAGGTCCATGAATAGAACGAAGGGTGTAAAGTTCTTTTCCGGTTTCGAAGGCCAGCTCAAACTTATCCGTGAATGCGAGGCGGATATTTTACTGGTCGCCCTGGTCGGCGGTTCCGGTTTGATCCCGACCCTTGAAGCGATAAAATGCGGGAAAAATATCGCCCTGGCTAATAAAGAAACTCTGGTCGTGGCCGGGGAACTGGTAATGAGAGAAGCGAAGAAAAAAGGCGTTAAGATCATTCCTGTGGACAGTGAACATTCCGCTATCTTCCAGTGTCTTAACGGAGAAGATCCCGCTAAGGTCAGAAAACTTATCTTGACCGCTTCCGGCGGGCCTTTTATGAAACACACCAAACAGGAACTGGAATCCATTACCCCGGAACAGGCCTTGAAGCATCCGAGATGGGATATGGGAAAAAAAGTGACCATAGACTCCGCAAGCCTTCTGAATAAAGGTTTTGAAATTATAGAAGCACACCACTTTTTCGGTATCTCCCTTGATAATATCGAAGTGGTAATACATCCTCAATGCGCCGTGCATTCAATGGTGGAATTTGTAGATGGTTCGATCATGGCCCAGCTGGGGATCGCAGATATGAGACTCCCCATTCAGTTCGCGTTTTTTTATCCGGAGCGTCAGGGGAATAATATTCCCAGGCTGAACTTGGCAAGGATCCGTACTCTTGAATTTTTCAAGCCGGACCTGAATAAATTCCCGGCTCTTTGTTACGCGCTGGAAGCGGCTAAAGCCGGAGGAATTCTTCCGGCCGTACTCTCGGGCTCGAGTGAAGCGGCTGTCAACGCGTTTTTAACCGGTAAAATTAAATTTACGGCCATGGCCAGTTTTATAAAAAAAGCCCTGGCGGCGCATAAAAATATTAAAGCCCCAAACTTGGCGCAGCTCCTGTCCGCCGAGAGATCGGCAAAAGAATTTGTGGAAAAGGAGATTTAAAACAGATGCTGGCAAATATACTCTTGCTTGTTCAGATCTTTATTGCGATCGGGATCGTGATCTTTGTGCATGAACTGGGGCACTTTATCATGGCCCGGCTAAGAGGCGTAAGGGTGGATAAATTTTCTCTTGGTTTTGGCCCGCGCTTGTTTGGTTTTAAAAAAGGCGACACGGATTATATGATCTCGCTGTTCTTTTTCTTCGGCGGTTTCGTGAAAATGGCGGGAGAAGATCCGGAAAAGCGTGAAAAATTTGAAAAATGGGAGTATTTTGGCCAGCCCTGGTGGTCCAGGTGCCTTATTGTATTCGCGGGCCCGTTTATGAACTTCGTGTTCGCTTATATTGTTTTTGTGCTTATGATGTGTATCGGCGTTAAATTGCCGGATTACAGTACGGTTGTCGGCGCAGTTGAGGTTAATTCCGCAGCCGGAAAAGCCGGCCTAAAATATAAAGATGAAATTCTTTCGGTCGATGGCAGGGGTGTTAAGACCTGGAACGGCCTGTTCCTGGAATTGAAAGGAAAAAAGAAAGTGCTCCTTGATGTTGTTTCCGGAAAGAGCGCGAAAAAGCTAAACCTTGAATTGCCTGAAGATAATGACCCGGGTATAGTCCCCTATCTTCCGCCGGTTATAGAATCCGTAAGCCCGGCAAGTCCCGCTTACACGGGGGGGCTGGCTGAAGGCGACGAAGTATTAAAGATCAACGGGACAGCGGTAACGCAGTTTTCCGATATAGGGCGGGCTACGGTACTTTCAGAAGGGAAAGAACTCATTTTTGAAGTAAAAAGGGGCGGTAAGATAATAAACCGTACGGTCAAGCCGGTCAAAGATCCGATAGTGACAAACAGATATATGATAGGTATCACGAGCAAGGCTCCATATTTTGTTTATGAAAGAATAGGGGTTATTAGAGCGCTGGGGGCGGGGGTGGAACAGGTATATTCGATATCCAGGCTTCAGCTTGTGGCGATCTCCAAGCTCGTAACCGGTAAGATGTCCGCAAAGGAATCACTCGGCGGCCCGGTCATGATAGTGCAATCCGCGGCGAATATGGCCAAGAAAGGCATGAATGATTTTATTTTCTTTTTTGCTTTTGTAAGTGTTGCCCTCGGCTTATTTAATCTTATTATCCCCATCCCGGTGGTTGACTGCGGGGTACTGCTTATGTTTTTATTCGAAGGTATACGGGGAAAACCGTTAAGTTTCAAAGTGCAGAATATGCTGGCGCAGGGAGGATTTTTCCTTTTGATAGGGCTGGCGCTGCTTGTTACCTGGAACGATATAGCGAGAATGGTAGCGAGGCATCTGCTAAAATAATATGAGAAGAAAAACGCGGCCGGTATATGCCGGCAAGGTTAAAATAGGCGGGAACGCCCCGGTGTCTATACAGTCCATGACCAAGACTGACACGCGTGATATTTTTGCTACCATTAAGCAGATAAATGAACTTGAAAAGGCCGGTTGTGAAATTATACGCGTCGCTGTTCCCGACGAAAAAGCCGCTCTGGCACTAAAACAGATCAAAAAGAGTATTAAATTGCCCCTTGTCGCGGATATTCATTTCAATTACAAACTGGCGCTTTTGGCCGTTGATTCCGGCGCTGATAAGATAAGAATAAATCCCGGGAATATAGGTGAGGACTGGAAAGTAAAAGAAATTCTTGCCGCGGCAAAAAGCGCAAAGATACCCGTAAGGATAGGCCTCAATGCCGGTTCTCTTGAAAAATACCCCGAGAGGAAGCGCCGCGAGGCAGCTTCGGTCATGTCCGAAAAGATGGTTAAAAAAGCCGCGGAATACATCAGATTTTTTGAAAAAAACAAGTTCCGCGATATTGTTATTTCCCTTAAGGCTTCGGATACTCTGACTACCATTGATGCATACCGGAAAATGGCAAAACTTTGTGACTATCCTTTTCATGTGGGTGTTACCGAGGCCGGAACAGCTGTGACGGGTACGGTAAAATCTTCCGTAGGGCTGGGCATCCTGCTGAATGAAGGTTTGGGGGATACTCTTAGGGTTTCACTCGCGGCCCTGCCCGTGCAGGAAGTAAAGATCGGAAGGGAAATTCTAAAAACTCTGGGGTTGCGTAAGAACGAAGCTGACCTGGTAGTTTGCCCGACCTGCGGCAGGTGCGAGGTCGAACTTTTTGAGATGGCGGAAATTATTGAAAATGAGATGCTTAAACTTAAAAAGCCGTTAAGGATAGCGGTTATGGGTTGTGTGGTTAACGGCCCGGGAGAAGCCAAAGACGCGGATCTTGGCCTTGCCGGCGGCAGGGGAAGCGGGTTAATATTCAAGAACGGAAAAATATTAAAAAAAGTTCCTGAAGGAAGATTATTAAAAGAGTTCCTGCGGGAACTTAAAAAAATGGGGTAAATATGTTTGAACTTAATGTAGAAGACGAATTTGCTTCCGCGCATTTCCTGCGGAAATACAAGGGAAAATGCGAGAGGATGCACGGGCATAACTACAGGGTCCAGGTTTCCATAAAAGCAGAAAAGCTTAATAAGATCGGTTTGGCCATAGATTTTGGAGAAATAAAGGCGGAACTAAAAAAGGTCATGGAAATTCTGGATCATAATGTTCTTGATGAATTGCCGGCTTTTAAAAAAATAAATCCTTCTGCGGAAAATATCGCTAAGTATATATTTGACTGCCTGAACAAGACGTTAAAAAGGAAAAACATCCGGCTTGCCAAAGTTACCGTCTGGGAGACCGCGAGGGCGTCGGCTTCTTACTGCAATGCTTGAAAGCGGTTTTCTTGATGAAATATTTATTTCCATTCAGGGCGAGGGCATTTTTTGCGGGGCCCGGCAGGTCTTTATCAGGTTTGCTCTGTGTAATCTTAAATGCGCTTATTGTGATACCGCCGCTTCCCGCGAGTTAAAGGACAGTTTTTTTGCTTTTCAGAAGAAAAAGCTGCGTAACCCGGTGGTTGTTTCAGAAATAATTAAGCAGGTGAAGGCCTGCAGGGGCAAGGTCCATTCAGTAAGTTTAACCGGGGGTGAACCTCTGGTACAGGGAGCTTTTGCCGTAAGCCTGGCAAGGGCCTTGAAACGTTCCGGTTTTAAGGTCTATTTGGAAACTAACGGGACTTTGGAAAAGGCGCTGAAAAAGATCCTGCCTTACACGGATCATGTGGCGATGGATATTAAACTTCCTTCCACGGCAAAAGTTAACGGCCTGTGGAAGAAACATGCCGGTTTTCTGAAAGCCGCCGGTAAGAAAGCGTTTGTTAAAATTGTCGTCGGTGACGGTTTCAGTGTTCCTGAACTTAGAAAGGCCCTGCGGCTCTGCAAAAATATTAAAACGGTCATTCAGCCCCGGTTTGGAGCAGATATCCCGGGGTTGCTAAAAAAAATCGAGAAATCCGGGGTGCTCGACACGGCTTCTGATATACGTTTTGTCCCTCAAATTCACAGATTCATGGGAATAAAATAATGGAAAACGGTTACGCGGACCTGCATGTACATACCAGGGCTTCAGATTCAACTTTTTCAGTGGAAGAAGTGCTCGATCTGGCAAAAAGCTGCGGGCTCAAAGCTGTCGGCATTACGGATCATGATACTGTAGAAGCTATTGAACCGGCTCTGGCTGCTTCGGTTAATTATGGCGTGGAGGTTATCCCCGGCGTGGAGCTTTCGGCGGAGGAGAATAATTACGATATACATATTCTCGGGTATTTTATGGATTGTAAGAACCCGGAATTCAAACAAAAACTTGATGAACTCCGCGCAAGCCGGCTATTAAGAGCCAAATTGATACTGGAGAAACTGAGTGCCGTAAATGTTAATCTTAAACTGGAGGATGTACTTGCTCTTACGGAAGCAAATACCTCTGTCGGGCGTTTGCACATCGCGCGGGCTATGAAAAATGCCGGTTTCGTTAATGATATTCCTGATGCTTTCAGGCGTTATATCGGCCAGAATGGCCCCGCCTATGTGAAGAAGCAGTTTCTTTCTCCAAAGGAAGCCTCAACCTTGATAAAAAACGCGGGCGGGATCTCTGTACTCGCGCATCCGGGTGTGCTTAACAATTATGAGCTGGTTGAGAGCGTGATCAAGTCAGGCATAATGGGTATAGAAGTTTACCATAGTGAACACTCGGGCTCTACCGTAGAAAAACTTAAAGAGTTGACGGCAAAATATAATTTATTTGTGACCGGAGGGTCTGATGACCATGGAGCGGGAAAGAGTAAGATCCTCCTGGGCTCAATGCTCATTCCCTATTCTTATGTGGAAAAAATGAAAATATACAAAGAGAGGGAAAGAGAAAAGACAGAAAAAACAGAAAAACCAGAAAAAACAGGTACTGGGTCCTAGGTCCTGGGTACTCGGGGAGAAAGGAGAAAACAGGTTCCAGGTCCTGGGCATTAGGAAAGAAGAAGGTTTGTACCTATAACCCAGCACTTTGTACCTATTACTTTTGGAGGTCTATAATGCTTTTTGTGTTTGATCTTGACGGTGTGCTTTACCTGGATAATTCCGTTATTAAAGGTGCTCCCGGGACTGTGTGTTATCTCCGGGAAAAAGGGCACAAAATATCTTTTGCGACCAATAATGCCATGCTTTCACGCGGGGCCTATGTAAAAAAATTAAACAGGATGGGTTTTAAATGCACCCCCCAGGAAGTAATGGCTTCCTCCTATGCCGCAGGGCTTTACCTTAAGAGTGAAAACGCGCAAGGAAAGGATGTTTTTGTTATCGGAGAAACGGGGCTGCAGCAGGAACTTAAAGCCGCCGGCCTGAAGGTTTTTACCGGCCGCGGGCGGGGACGGTTCCCTCAAAAAGTGGCTTATGTAGTCGTGGGCCTTGACAGGATGTTCAATTATAAGGCGCTCAAAATGGCAAGGAGCTATATTGAGAAAGGCGCTGCCCTGATCGCTACTAATAAAGATTATACCTATCCCGGGAAAGAGGGTATTTTCCCCGGCGGGGGAAGCCTGGTTGCCGCTGTGGAAGCGGCTTCCGGAGTGGAAGCTTTTGTGATAGGAAAACCCCGGCCGTTCATGCTGAAAAAACTGCAGGAGCTTAACGGAATAAAAGCAAAAGAGATCATAGTTGTCGGCGACAGGTATGACACGGATATAGTTTTTGGCAAGACGGCCGGAACCGTGACTGTAATGGTACTCACCGGAGTTACCTCCAAAAGCGAGGCCCTGGCGTATAAGGGAAAATTAAAACCGGATCTGATATTAAAAAGCGTTTGTGAACTGGAAAAGTATTATTGATTTTTATGAAAGAAAATCTAATTAAGGACATAGCGGTAAATAGAAAAGCCCGGTTTGAATACCATATCCTGGAAACCTATGAAGCCGGACTTATGCTAAAAGGAACTGAGGTCAAGTCTGCCCGTGAAGGTTTGGTTACACTTAAGGACAGCTTCGGCATGATAGATAATGGCGAAGTATTTATGTATAACATGCATATAAGCCCTTATTCTCACGGTAATATCTTTAACACTGACCCCACAAGAAAACGCAAGCTGCTTTTACATAAATCTGAAATAGACAGGCTGCGCGGAAAGATCAGCCAGGGAGGGCTTGCCCTGATACCTTTAAAGGTCTATCTTAAAGGGAATCTGATAAAGACCGAGCTTGCACTGGCAAAAAGTAAAAAACTCTATGATAAACGCGAGGCTATAAAGAAAAGGGAAACTGCCCGTGCTATTAACATCTCGCTGAAAGGGGAAGGCTAGGACCAGGGAACAAAAAAGGGCTTTTTTTAAGAAAAGCCGTAAATTATTATGCCGGGAGAGAGAATTGAACTCTCATGCCCTTGCGAACGGAGGATTTTGAGTCCTCTGCGTCTACCAGTTCCGCCATCCCGGCAAAATTGTTTTTGGCAAGTATAAGATTTTAGCATTTAGTTCTGTCAATATCAATGGTTTAAAAAACCGTAACCTCATGAGAAAAATATTGTTTTCTTTTTTTACCGCAATTTAGGACCTGCTATATATTCCTTGTATTACCCGCCTGGTTTGGTTAAAATAAGTGCACATAAAACTCAAGGGGGAGTTATGCAAAACAAAAATCTTATTATTGCTTTGGCTATTTCTGTTATTGGAGCCGTGCTTTTTTTTGTCTACTTTTCCGGCAAGGAAAAAGAAGTAACCGCGAAAGGTACACCCAATAAGGTGCTGGTCGCGGCAAAATTCATTCCCGCGGGCGCGGCTGTAACTGCTGAATATATCAGAATTATAGAGATACCGGAGATCTATATCCAGCCGGGTGCACTTCGAAAAATTGAACATACCGCCGGAGTCATAGCCCTCGTCAATATGGCTTCAGGCGAGCAGATCCTGTCCAATAAAGTCACGAAAATAGCCGAGAATCTCTCTTCTATTATTCCTATCGGGTACCGGGCGGCCGCTGTTAATCTGGACAGTGATTCCGCGGTAGGAGATTTTCTTAAGCCGGGAGACATTGTCGATGTCCTGACTTCTTTTGAAGAGGCCGGTAAAGCGTCCTATACCGCCACCTTGATGCAAAATGTAAGAATTATCGCTGTTAATGATAATTTTAATCCTGTTAGAAAACAGGAAACAGGACTCCTGCCCGCGAGAGCTTTTTCAGGGAATTTGGTGGTTCTGGCCCTGGAACCTGCAGACGCGGAACTCCTTGCTTTTGCGGAAAATAAAGGAAAAATAAAACTTACCTTGAGAAACCCCGGAGACGAAAAGACAGCCGTGCTCAGGTCAACCGGTTTTGGAAATGCTCTTCGCAATCAGCAGAGAGAAACTGCCAAGCCGGCTCCGGAAATACCCTTCCTTGAGATAATCCGCGGGACTGAAGGTGAAAAAGTTATTTTAAGAGGGAGATGACCTGTGAAAAAAATAATATTTTTACTGTTAATAGCCGTATTTGCCCCGGCCGAAGACAGGATTCAGATCACAATAGGGGAATCAAAGATAATATCTGTTGATTCTCCAAGGAAAATAGCGGTAGGTAATCCCGTAATAGCCGATGTTAAGGTTGTTTCTGAAAAAGAGCTTTTGCTTATAGGAAAATCCAGCGGTACCACCTCCCTGATCGTCTGGGATAAGGATAATAATCAGGTAACCAGCCAGGTGCTGGTGCTTGCTGCAAGTATAGAAAAGACCATGATAGAAGTCAATGCCCAGGTACTTGAGATAAGAAAAGACAGTAATACCGGTTTCGGTATAAATTGGGAAACCGCGGCCGGCGCGTTTTCAGCAGCAGAAAAGACCATTCCTCCCCTGTTCCAGATCGCCGATCTGGAACGCCTGAAGAAAGTACAGCTAGATCTTGACCTGCTTGTAAAGAACGGCTACGCGAAAATACTTGCCAAGCCCAGGCTGCTTACCATCTCCGGCTCAAAAGCAAAATTTCTCTCGGGGGGCGAGATCCCGGTGCTTATTCAGACAGGCGGACAGAGCGGGACCAGTTTTAACGTGGAATGGAAGACCTACGGGGTAAAGTTGGATATTGAGCCCACGGCGGACGCGCTTGATAATATTAATTGCACCATCAGAGTTGAAGTCAGCAACCTGGATGCCGCCGCGGGCGTCAGTTATAACGGCTCTGTGGTTCCCGCTTTAAAGACAAGATGGGCCGATACTTCTTTATACGTAAAAAAAGGCGGGACGATAGTCATCGGAGGGCTGCTGCAAACGGAAGAGATAAAATCCGAAACAGGGATACCGGTCCTCTCCGACCTGCCGTTAATAGGGGTACTCTTCAGATCAACAGCAACACAGAAAATGGAAAGCGAACTGGTAATTTTTGTTACCCCTTCCATTGTAGGAAAATAAATTAGGGACAGCGACCAATTATTTCAAAGGATAGGAAATGCCAAGAGTTGCGAGAATAGTCGGAGTAGGTTTACCGCATCATGTAACACAAAGAGGCAATTTTCAGCAGGATGTGTTTTTTGAGGATAGTGATAGAAGAACATATCTGTATCTTTTGGAACAGTATTGTGAGAAATATGGAACCAAGGTATTTTGCTATTGCCTTATGAATAACCATGTCCATTTTATAGTAGTTCCTGAGAAGGAAGATTCTTTAGCCAGAACTTTTAATTGTACGCATTTCAGATATTCGCAATATTTTAATGAAAAAAATAAACAGAAAGGACACCTTTGGCAGGGTAGATTTTATTCTTGTATTCTTGATAAATTTCGCCTACCTTTTGCTTGCCGGTATGTCGAACGAAATCCGATTAGAGCCGGTTTAGTTTATAGCCCGGAGAAATGGTTGTGGTCAAGTGCAAATGAACATTGTAATGGTAAGCCCGGTATATTGAAACTTTCCGACATGTTTTCTATCATCGATGCTTCTATGGATGATTGGAGAAAAGCTTTGGGTAATATTGAAACTTTAAGTGACTTGACTGCATTAAGAAAGCATACGATAAATGGCTTTCCTTTTGCAGAAGAAAGATCTCTCGAAGTATTAGAAAAAATTATTGGAAGGCCGCTTAAACCTAATCCAGTTGGAAGGCCAAAATTAGATGTTAAGAGATAAATAATTGGTCGCTGTCCCTAATTTCTACTGGTTGATATCTACAAGGGTGTTAATTTAGAATTTGGGCTTGACCGATATCTGTAAGCCAATAGTAAGTAAATTAGTCCGGATATAACTGCCTGTTCGGCCTAATAAAACACCTTGTCTTTATCTCCTGATTTTAGTATAATTTACTTCTAAATATTAACCTCGAAATTATTGGAAATACAGTAAACCGGGGCCCTTAGCTCAGCTGGTTAGAGCGTCGGACTCATAATCCGTTGGTCGTAGGTTCGAACCCTACAGGGCCCACCATAATATAATGGCTAATTGCTGATAGCTGATAACTAATAGGAGAACCTACGACCAACAAGGGGTTGTAGGGGATGCCTAGCGGCCCCTACGCTTTAGAGGGGTGAACAGTCCGCCAACTTTGTTGGCGAGACGCCATCAGGGGTGTAAACCCTATAACGCGCTTTGCGAAGCAGAAAATGATAGTTTCCTCTAGCGTCATGACCAAGGGGAATTTTGGGGAGCGGAGCGACTTGGTGGTAGTTCAAACCCTACAGGGCAATTAAATTTTACTTCATAAAATTTAATAGAACAATAGAGCAATAGAAAATAGAAGAACCGGCAATCAGAAGAAACCAGGGTTTGATCCCGAGGAAAGCCATGCTTGATATAAAACTACTCAGAGAAAATAAAGAACTCGTCGAAGTGTCCCTAAAAAATAGAAATATTAAAATAGATCTTTCCGTTATTCTTAGCCTGGATGAAGAACGCAGAAAAATAATCCAGGAAGTCGAAGCGCTTAAATCGGCCAGGAACAGGCAATCGGAAGAGATCGGAAAACTTAAACGCGAAAAGCAGGATGCGTCGGTTAAGATGGCTGAAGTTGGAAAAATAAACGAAAAGATCTCGGAACTTGACGGCAGTCTGGCCGGGCTTGAAAAAAAACTTAATGAAGCCCTGCTGCTGCTGCCGAATATCCCCGATAAAAGTGTTCCGCTCGGGAAAGATGAAAAAGATAACACACTTATCAGGACTCTCGGCAGTGCTCCAAAATTTTCTTTTATTCCAAAAACTCACTGGGCTTTGGGCGAAGCGCTTGATATTTTTGATTTTGAAAAAGCCGTAAAGATAGCGGCTTCAAGGTTTGTTATTCTAAAAAAGGCCGGAGCCGGACTGGAGCGGGCAATAGTCAATTTTATGCTGGATGTGCATACAAAAGCGGGTTTTACCGAAATCTATCCTCCTTACCTGGTAAACGGAAGATCCATGCAGTCCAGCGGGCAGCTTCCCAAATTCGCGGATGAGGCCTATAAATGCTCTGAAGATGACCTCTATCTTATTCCGACGGCGGAAGTCCCGCTTACGAATATGCACAGAGATGAAATTATCAACGAAGATTCCCTGCCCTATTTGTATACCTCTTATTCGGCCTGTTTTAGACGTGAAGCCGGTTCTTATGGTAAAGATCTGAAGGGGCTTATCCGGGTGCACCAGTTTGATAAAGTAGAACTTTTTAAATTTACCACGCCGGAAACCTCCTTTAACGAGCTTGAAAGCCTGACGCTGCAGGCGGAAGAAATATTAAAGCTATTGAAACTTCCATATAGAGTCATTGAACTTTGTACCGCGGATATGGGTTTTGTTGCGGCAAAAACTTATGATCTTGAGGTCTGGATGCCGGGCATTAATGCCTATAAAGAGATCTCTTCCTGCAGTAACTGCACTGATTTCCAGGCAAGAAGAGCGAATATAAAATTTAAAAGAAAAGCCACAGGAAAACCTGAATTCGTCCACACCTTAAACGGTTCGGGGCTTGCCGCCGGCAGGACTATGGCCGCGATAATGGAAAACTACCAGCAGGAAAACGGAGATGTTATTATTCCGGAAGTACTGAGGCCGTATATGGGCGGGACGGAGAAAATATCAGTTGGCAAAGCATGAGCTGGTAATCCTTGGCATAGAAACTTCCTGTGATGATACCTCGGCCGGTGTTGTTCAAGGCAGCAGCAAGATACTTTCAAACATTATTTCCTCCCAGGTAAAGATCCATAGCGAGTTTGGCGGGGTTGTCCCGGAACTTGCTTCCAGAAGCCACCTTGAGAATATTTATATAGTAATAGAGGAAGCCTTAAAACAGGCGGCGCTAAAACTTGAAGCTATAGACGGTATTGCCGTGACCTACGGGCCGGGACTGGTCGGCTCGCTCCTGGTGGGTATTGAGGTTGCCAAATCCCTTTCCTATGTATATAAAAAACCTTTGCTCAAAGTAAATCATCTTGAGGGCCATATTTTCTCCAGCCTGTTCATGGAAAAAAATATTAAATTCCCTTTCATTGCTTTAATTGTTTCCGGCGGGCATACGGAACTGGTAAAAGTTTCTGCTTTCGGCAGGTATTCGATCATCGGACAGACCCGTGACGATGCAGTCGGAGAGGTTTTTGATAAGGTCGCGAAACTTCTTGAATTGGGATATCCGGGAGGGCCGGAGGTTGAAAAACTGGCCGCCCGGGCCTCTTTTGAGATAAAATTTCCGGAAGCGGTGATGAAGGATGGAAGTTTTGATTTTTCTTTCTCCGGCTTAAAAACGGCAGTCCGCAATTATAAACATAATAATTTAGATATAGATAATAATTCCCTGTGCTCAGGTTTTCAACAGGCGGTAATTGCTGCTCTGCTGAATAAGACCTTTAAGGTGGCTCTAAAAAATAATATTAAAAGACTGGTCTTAGGGGGCGGGGTCATAGCCAATAAAACTATATGTGAAGCGTTCGTTAAAAAAGCAAAAAAAGAAGGCCTGGACCTGTTTATTCCCACAGGTAAACTGTGTACTGATAACGGGGCCATGATAGCCCTCGCCGGGTACCATAAATATCTCAAGAAACAGTTTTGCGAGCTTGATCTTAACGCGGATCCGGGACTGACGCTTTGAGTTTTGCTCTATCCCGGTGTCCATAACGCCGTTTGCAGTCGTAATTGCTATTGCTTTTAATTTTACTATATTATATATTAAACAATAAAGGTTTTTTCCTGCAGGACGTTTGCGTAAATGAACGAAAAAAAGATTATTTGCTGATGCTATTGGGAAAGCCCGTTAAAATACCTGAGGGGCAACAGGCTGAAACGCGGCAAAAGTTATCGCGGGAATAGTAGTAAAAATGGCTTGAAATATATATTTCAAAGGAGGAGCTAATGAAAAATATTAAGAAGCATATCAAGGATGTTCCGGATTTCCCCAAGAAAGGGATAATTTTTAAGGATATAACACCTTTACTTTTAGAGCCTGCCGCGCTGGGGAAGGTAATAGATGCCTGGGTAAAAGATCTGAAGAAATTTAAAATAAATAAAGTAGTGGCTATGGAATCGAGAGGTTTTTTGTTCGGGGTACCTGTCGCTTTGAAATTAAAAGCAGGTTTTGTTCCTGTTAGGAAACCCGGGAAACTCCCGAGAAAGACGATAAGCCAGTCATTTTCACTTGAATACGGAAAAGACAAGCTGGAAATGCACCGGGATGCCATAAAAAGCGGGGACAGAGTGCTTATTATTGATGATGTGCTTGCCACGGGCGGAACAGCTGAAGCGGTCACAAAACTTGTAGAAAAACTTGGAGGCAAGGTAAAGTCTCTTGCTTTTTTAATGGAACTCTCGTTCTTAAACGGCAGGGATAAATTAAAAGGCTACGATGTCAGAGCCCATATTAAATACTAAAGGCGGTGCTATGAAAAAAATACTTGTTGCAGGTTTGCTTTGTTTGATCTTCGTCCCGGCAGTTTTTGCCAGGGGCAAAACCGACACTGACCTTAAATTCGAGAAAGTGGGTGTCGGCATTGTGGTAGGTGATCCTCTGGGTATAACCGTAAAGCTCTGGAATAGTAAAGAAACGGCTTTTGACGGCGTGCTTTCTATAGGGAACCCCAGAACATTTTATCTCCATGCTGATTATCTTTCCCATAATTATGAACTTCTAAAGGATCTGGCGAAAGATCTAAAAGGCGGCGAGTTGATTTTCTATTACGGCGCCGGCGCTTATATTGCTACCTGGAGCACGAGTCCTTTCGGCCTGGGCGCGCGTTTACCGGTCGGGGCCGAGTATATTTCACATCCGTTTGACATTTATCTGGAATTGGCTCCGGCGTTCGCTATAACACCCGCAATGGGATTGGGGCTCTACTGGGGGCTGGGTGTCAGATTCGACTTCTAAAAATAGACCCGAACAATTTTCTATATTCTTATTTATGCTGTCAGCCGTCCTCTTGATCTCGGGCGTGGCAGCTGCAGTTTATTTTTCCGGAAATAATACGGTCCTGGCCGGCAGCCTGTTACTTGTTCTTATTTTTTTTTCGCTGGCAGCCATAAACCTGCTTTTGAACCTGCTGTCGCTGCTGGTTAAAAAAAACCTTGCTTTTCCTGTAAGAATTAACAGGCCGCTATCCGGTGTGCTTTACAAAGTTTCAGCTTTCCTTGCCGGCCTTGCCGGGCTGAGAGAACGTTTTACAGCTTCTTTCATCGCTTTTAATGCCTCTCTGGTAAGGTTAAAGAACATTTTGCTGGAACCCGGCGAGATACTTGTGCTTTTGCCCAGGTGTATTCAAAACGGAGATTGCAGGTATAATATAGTTAACAATCTGGATAATTGTATTTCCTGCGGCAAGTGCGATGTGAAGGCGATTCGCGAGGAAGTGAAAGTAAAAGGGGTAAATATCGCAGTGGTAACCGGAGGAAGCCAGGCAAGAGCGCTTGTTAATAAACTCCGGCCTAAAGCGGTCATTGCCGTAGCCTGTGAAAGAGAACTGGTGAGCGGGATATTTGATGTCCCCGGCTGTGAAGTTGTGGGGCTTATTAATGAAAGGCCCGAAGGCCCTTGTTTGAATACCCGCGCGAGCGTGTCCAAACTAAAAGAGGCCATAGATATATTTTTAACAGGGAGACAAAATGTCTGAAATTCTTTACTTTGACTGTTCTTCCGGAATTTCCGGTGATATGATCCTGGGTGCCTGCGTTGACGCGGGTGTGCCGTTCAAATTCCTGGCCGCAGAAATAAAAAAATTGAAATTACACGGTTATAAAATGCATTATTCAAAGGTGCTTAAGGCGGGTATCAGTGCTTCAAAAGTCAGCGTGCAGGTGGAGCATCACCACCATCATGCTCACAGCAAATATACCGAGATAGATATTTTTATAAAAAAAGCGGGGATAGACAGCAGGCTAAAAGAAAAAGCCAGAGAGATCTTCCTTAACATAGCAAGAGCGGAATCAAAGATCCACGGGGAAAGCCTTAAAAATATCCATTTTCATGAACTCGGAAATATTGACACGATAATTGATGTGGTCGGCGCCCTGGTTTGTTTTAAAGAGCTTGGAATAAATAATTATTATTCTTCCCCGGTAAATCTCGGGGGAAATGCCGCGATCAAGACTTCACACGGCCTTCTTTCTAATCCGGCGCCGGCTACGGCTGAAATAATAAAAGGTGCTCCGGTGCTGGTTTATTTTTCCGGGATACCTTATGAAATAGTCACTCCGACCGGAGCCGCCATTCTTTCCGGAGTTCTTGATAAAAAAAATATTAACGGCTGCAATAAAGGTGAGTTTTATCCCGCCGGAATGAACATCAAAGCGATAGGTTACGGTGCAGGCGACCGTGATATACCGGGCAAGGCAAATGTTTTACGCGTAATAACCGGTACGGTCCCGGAAAATTCCAGGAAAGAAGATGTTGTGGTACTGGAAACAAACATTGATGATACTCTGCCTCTTGCTTATGAAACTCTAATGCATAAATTATTTGCGGCCGGCGCTTTGGATGTATTTCTGACCCAGATCCAAATGAAAAAAAACAGGCCTGCGGTAAAACTGGAAGTAATTTGTGAGAATAAAATTCTTGAGAAAATTTCCGCCGTTATATTTTCTGAAACTACAACTTTTGGGCTCAGGGTGCATCCTGTCAGCAGGCTCAAACTGGAGAAAGAGCTCAGCACCGTTTCTACAAAATGGGGTAAAATAAGAGTAAAGACCGGCAGGTCCTGCGGCAAAATAATGAGCGTATCCCCGGAATATGAAGATTGCAGGAATATTTCTATCAAAAAGAATATTCCTTTGAAAATTGTTATTGAAACGGCAAAAAATGCTTTTAATCAGTAAAATCTATATTTTATAAGAGTTTCTCCGTATTTGGCATATTTTTGTTGCAAAAGCATTCTTCTTCAAGGCTTTTGAATATGTAATATTATTGACATGCAAAAGCAAAAATGATACAATATCCCTTCTGTAAATACACTTTACGGCTATTAATATTTCTTTTTTTATTTTATTATTTTGGCTAAATATTTTTACAAAACCCATGGGCTTTATTGCAAGTGAAGCCGGCTTTAAAAAAATATTTTGCCCATGTAGCTCAGTTGGCTAGAGCACATCCTTGGTAAGGATGAGGTCATCGGTTCAATCCCGATCGTGGGCTTTGAATAATTATCAGAAAAACAGGAAATATTTTCAGGGAGGAAAAGAAAGATGGGTAAGGCAAAGTTTGAGAGGACAAAGCCGCACGTAAATGTAGGGACGATAGGCCACGTAGATCACGGAAAGACGACGTTAACCGCAGCGCTGACAAGTGTAATGTCGCTGAAGAGCGGGAACGCGACAGCAGTGGTTTCGTATGATGAAGTAGCGAAAGCGTCGGCGTCACAGGGAAGAAGGGACGCGTCGAAGATCTTGACGATATCAACCGCCCATGTTGAATACCAGTCAGAAAAGAGACACTACGCGCATATAGACTGTCCGGGACACGCGGATTATATAAAAAATATGATAACCGGAGCAGCACAGATGGACGGAGCAATACTGGTGGTATCGGCAGTAGACGGCCCGATGCCGCAGACGAGGGAACATATATTACTTGCGTATCAGGTAGGGGTGCAGAACATAGTGGTATTTTTGAATAAAGTAGATCTGGTGGATGACAAGGAACTGGTGGACCTGGTGGAAGAGGAAGTACGAGATCTTTTAACAAAGTATAAATATCCCGGGGCCAAGATACCTGTGATAAGGGGCTCGGCGATAAAAGCGATACAGGATCCAAGCGGAGAATGGGGACAAAAGATAGTTGATCTGGTTAATGCGATGGACACCTCGATACCTGAGCCGAAGAGAGAAATAGATAAGCCGTTCCTGCTGGCAGTGGAAGATGTATTTTCTATAACCGGGCGCGGAACAGTCGCGACAGGAAGAATAGAGAGAGGGCGGATAAAAGTAAACGAAGAAGTGGAGATAGTGGGCTTAAAGGACACAAAGAAATCAGTAGTGACCGGCGTGGAAATGTTCAAGAAGCTGATGGACGAAGGAATAGCCGGAGATAATGTCGGAGTATTGCTGAGAGGCATAGAGAAGGACCAGATAGAAAGAGGACAGGTAATAGCGAAGCCGGGGTCAATACCGCCGCACAAGAAGTTCAAAGGGCAGGTATATGTGCTGACAAAAGAAGAAGGCGGCAGGCACACACCGTTCTTCAATAATTACCGGCCGCAGTTCTACTTCAGGACGACAGACGTAACAGGGTCAATAAAACTGCCGGCGGGAGTTGAAATGGTAATGCCGGGAGATAATGTAGCGATGGAAGTGGAGTTGATCACGCCTATCGCAATGGAAAAAGAATTAAGATTCGCTATCAGGGAGGGCGGCCACACCGTTGGTGCAGGCGTCGTTTCTGAGATCTTAGAATAAAGGACAGCTGAATATCCGGGGTTTCAGCACGAAACCCCGGATATATTATTGTGCCGGACCTCAAACCCCGCACTAGTCCACAAAAGAGAATTTAAGGATAAAACTATGTTAGAGACCGTACTATTGATCTGCCCGGATTGCAAGAGAAAGAATTACGCGACCGCAAAAAATAAAAAGAAAAATCCTGATAAATTGGAATTGCGTAAATATTGCAAGTGGTGCAAGAAACACACGCTTCATAAAGAAACAAAGGCGTAAACGCGTAATCAAAATAGGCCTGTAGCTCCAACTGGCTAGAGCAGTGGTCTCCAAAACCGCGTGTTGCAGGTTCAAATCCTGCCAGGCCTGCTTAAAAGCTTAAAAGGAGAAGAATGTTTAAAAAAATCGGCGATTTTTTTAGAGAAGTAAGAGTTGAGGCCACCAAAGTTTCCTGGCCGGGCCGGGAAGAGATCATCGGCTCTACTGTCGTAGTCATTTCGGTAGTTATTATTCTCTCTGTATTTACGGGAGTCACGGATCTATTTATTAGCCAACTGCTTGAGTTTTTACTGATAAGGAAATAGCATGGAAAAAAAATGGTATATAGTTACGACTTACTCCGGTTGTGAAGAAAAAGTAAAAGCAAATCTTGAAGAAAGAAAAAAGACAACCGCGATCCCTGACAGCATTTCACAGATATTGATACCCAAAGAAGAAGTTGTTGAAATAAAAGCGGGAAAGAAAAAAACCGTTTCCAAGAAATTTTATCCAGGTTATATACTGGTTGAAATGGATTTTTCCGATGATACCTGGACGATAGTAAGAAATACCCCTAAAGTTACCGGGTTTGTCAGAGCAGGAAATAAACCTCTCGTGCTCTCCGAAGAACAGTTAAATATAATCCTGGGCCAGATGAAAGGCGATATTCCGATACCAAAACATGTCGTGGAGTATGAAAAAGGCCAGCTGGTAAGAGTAGTTACTGACGGGCCTTTCTCCAACGTTTCCGGCGTGATAGAAGAAATATATCCGGAAAGAATGAAAGTAAAAGTAATGGTGGAGATGTTTAACCGTCCCACCCTTGTTGAAGTTGATTTTTCACATATTGAAAAATTGTAATTTTTAAAATAGACTGTTACGCACAGCGTGAGTATTTATCCCCTGGATACCGCGCAACGCTTCAAAGGGGAAGAAAAGAATAAGGAGTTGTTATGCCACCAAAAAAAATTGCAGCTTTAGTTAAGTTGCAGGTCACAGCGGGAAAAGCAAATCCTGCTCCGCCGGTAGGCCCGGCATTGGGTCAGCACGGGGTCAACATAATGGATTTCTGCAAGCAGTTCAACGCCAAGACCTCAGATCCAAAGCAGGAAGGTTTGATCATACCGGTAGTGATCACTGTGTATTCTGACAGAAGTTTCACTTTCATTATGAAAACACCGCCTGCTTCCGTGCTTATTAAAAGAGCTATTGGACTTGCAAAAGGTTCCGGAACTCCCAATAAGACCAAAGTCGGAAAGATCACAAAAGCCCAGGTAAGAGAAATTGCCGCATTGAAGATGGAGGACCTTAACACCACTAAACTTGATTCTGCAGTAAGAATGGTGGAAGGTACCGCCAGAAACATGGGCATAGATGTGACGGAGTAGGGGGAAAAATGGGAAAAAGAATAACAGAGCTGTCAAAAAAAGTGGATTCAGCCAAAAAATACGCCCTCTCTGACGCGGTTAAACTGGTGAAAGAACTGGCAAAAGCAAAATTTGACGAAACGGTTTCTCTCACTATTAAGCTTGGGGTTGATGTTAAACAAACCAACCAGGCCGTTAGGAGCAGTGTTGTACTGCCGCATGGCACCGGCAAAGTACCAAGAGTCCTGGTGTTTGCAAAAGGTGAAAAAGAGAAAGAGGCAAGAGATGCGAAAGCGGATTTTGTCGGCGCGGAAGACCTTATTGAGAAAGTTCTTGCCGGCTGGCGTGATTTTGATGTTGTCATTGCCACGCCTGACATGATGAGAGATATAAGCAAGCTTGGTAAGGTACTGGGGCCTTCAGGGCTTATGCCAAATCCTAAATCCGGTACAGTTACCAATGACCTGGCAAGAAGCGTAAAAGAGGCAAAAACCGGCAAAATAGAGTTCAAAACTGATGCCGGGGGCGTTATTCACTCGGTAATAGGCAAAGCTTCGTTTGATGCCCAGAAGATTCTGGACAATTCCAACGCTCTTTTAGAAGCGGTAATAAAAGCAAGGCCGCAGGGTGTAAAGGGTGTTTTTGTTCAGAAAGTGGTTTTACATACTACGATGAGTCCGGCTATCAACATAGACACAAAGTCGTACTTAAGCGTATCGGAGGGCTAAAATGAGCGACAATAAATTAAAAAAGGCGGAAGAGGTAAAGGCGCTTGTTGAGAAATTTAAAAAAGCAAAGGGAATAGTCTTTACCAATTTTACCGGTCTGACAGTAGAGGATACTACAGATTTCAGAAAAAAAGTCTCAAAGAGCGGAATGGAATATAAGGTTATTAAAAATAACATTATATTGAGAGCGCTCAAAGAGCTGAAACTGGAGGATATTCTAAAATTTATCGACGGCCCTACCGGGGTGGTCGTAAACTATGAGGATCCGGTCCTTACGGCAAAACTGGTAAGCGATTTTTCCAAGGCTCATGAAAACCTGAAAATAAGAGCGGGCGTTATTGAAGGTAATCCTGTGATCACTTCACAGCTTATGGTAATAGCCGGCCTCCCGGGTAAAGATATTTTACTTGGCAAGGTTGTCGGTGGAATGAAAGCACCGCTTTACAAACTGGTTTATGTGCTTAATGCCAATGTTCAGAAAGTAGTCGGCACGCTTGACGCGATCAAAAAACAAAAAGAAACGGTTAAACAATAAAAAATTCACAGGAGGATATTATGGCAAATTCAACAAAAGAAGAAATACTGGAAGGAATATCTAAAATGTCGGTTCTTGAGCTTGTTGAGCTTATCAAGAGCATGGAAGAACGTTTTGGTGTCACCGCAGCGGCTCCGGTAGCGGCAGCCTCAGCGGCGGCTCCGGCGGCAGCGGCAGCGGAAGCCCAGTCTAGCTTTACGGTGGTGCTGACTTCCGCCGGCGCAAGCAAGATCCCGGTCATAAAAGTTGTCAGAGAAGTTACCGGACTTGGCTTGAAGGAAGCGAAGGATCTGGTTGACGGCGCGCCGAAGACCATAAAAGAAGGGCTTTCCAAGGAAGAAGCGGAAAAACTTAAAGCAAAATTTGAAGGCAGCGGAGCTACGATAGATCTTAAGTAACGGCTAAAAAATTGCGGGTTCGTCCAGGACGGACCCGCATAATTTCCTGAATATGGCAGTGAAAACCGCAATTTCAACTAGAATGTAAAGGCGGGGTTTGTTTTTCCGGAGGAAAAATGGAAGAGTTTGATAGATTAGGGAAGCGTAAAAGAAAAGATTTCTCCAAGCTCCCAAAAATATTGGAGTTGCCCAATTTAATCGAGGTACAGAAAACTTCATATTTAAATTTCCTGCAAAAAGATGTTGCTCCCTTAAAAAGGAAGAATTTCGGGCTGCAGTGTGTTTTTAATGAGATCTTTCCTATAACTTCCAATAAAGAACATATAAAATTAGAATTTATCAGTTATACCCTGGGCGAGCCGAAATATCCGGTTGCTGAATGCAAAGAAAGAGCAATGACTTATGGCGCGCCTCTTAAATTTACCGTTAGAATGCTGGTCTATGATATAGAAGCGGCTAAAGGTAAGGTGAAAGAGATAAAAGAACAGGAAATCTATGTGTGTGAAATTCCTTTGATGACCGAAAACGGTACATTTATTATTAACGGCTCCGAGCGGGTGATAGTTTCTCAATTACACCGGTCACCCGGCGTTTCTTTTGACGAACAGGAAGATAAGTTATTTTCTCCTTTTGGCAAACTGTATACCGCGAAAATTGTTCCTTACCGGGGTTCCTGGCTGGAATTTGAATTCGATTCCAATGAGATCTTATACGCAAGGATAGATAAAAAGAGGAAATTTTTTGCGACCATAATGCTCCGGGCGCTGGGCTACCTTACTAACGAGGATATACTGAAACTATTTTACAAGACTTTAGAGGTAAGCGTAAAAGACAAAGAAAAAATAATAAATAAAAAACTTGCCAAAGATGTCGAAATAAAAGGTGAAGCTGTTCTCGCGGGCCGGACCATTGATGAAGAACTCTATGAGAACCTGGTCGGGAATGATAAAAAGAAGGTGGAAATAGTCGATCCTGCCGATATTAATGACAAAATAAATCTTATTCCGACTTTGCTGAAAGATAATGTCAGCCCGAGTAAAGAAGTCGCGATCATGGAAATTTACAAGAAAATGCGTCCCGGGCAGCCGGTTACGCTTGAAACCGCAAAAGTATTTTTTGATAATATGTTCTTTAATCCCAAACGGTATGATCTTGGGAAAGTCGGCAGATATAAAATAAACAAGAAGCTCTACCCGGAAAAAGATGTGCCCGACTACAGGCTTGAAGAACGGGTCCTGAAAAATGAAGATATCAAAAGAACCCTGAGTTATTTGCTCAATTTAAGCAACGGGGTGGGCGAGAAAGATGATATTGACCATTTTGGGAACAGAAGAGTAAGAGCGGTCGGCGAACTGGTGGAGAATCAATTCAGGATAGGTTTAGTCCGCATGGAAAGATTCATCAGGGAAAAAATGTCCATGGTGGATACCGAAGTGGCTATGCCTTCTGATATTGTTAACACAAAGCCTATTTTCTCCGCGCTCAGGGAATTTTTTGGCACCAACCAGCTTTCACAATTCATGGACCAGACCAACCCGCTGGCGGAACTAACACATAAACGAAGATTATCGGCGCTTGGCCCCGGAGGGCTTGACAGAGACCGTGCCGGTTTTGAAGTCCGGGACGTCCACTATACGCATTATGGCCGTATGTGCCCGATTGAAACTCCGGAAGGCCCTAATATAGGTCTTATTGCCTCGCTTTCAACATTCGCGAGAATAAATGAACTCGGGTTTATTGAAACACCCTATAGAAAAGTTGACCGCGGTGTGGTCACGGAAAAAATTGACTATCTTGCCGCCGATGAAGAAGATAAATATACGATAGCGCAGGCGAACGCGCAGGTTGACGAAAAAAACCGCTTGTCGGAAAAAACACTTGTCGCAAGGAATAAAGGTGATTTTCCGATGGTCGAACCAGATAAGATAGATTATATTGATGTTTCACCAATGCAGCTCGTTTCTATTTCCACGGCGCTTATTCCATTTTTAGAGCATGATGACGCGAACAGGGCTCTTATGGGTTCAAACATGCAGCGTCAATCCGTACCGCTTGTAAAATCAGAAGCCCCTATAATTGGAACAGGTATTGAATATAAGGTCGCTTATGATTCAGAAGTAATGATCCTGGCAAAAAACGCGGGTATGGTTGAGTATGTTGACGCAAAAAGGATAGAGATCTATAATGACGAAGGCAAACTGGATATCTATACCCTGGTAAAATATAAAAGATCCAATCAGGATACCTATATAAACCAGCGGCCGATAGTAAGAAAAAACCAGAAGATCTCCAAGGGGCAGGTTATCGCGGACGGCCCCTGCACCGAAAGAGGAGAACTTGCCTTAGGCCAGAATGTGATGGTGGCCTTAATGCCGTGGCGCGGCTATAATTTTGAAGACGCTATCGTCCTTAGCGAAAACCTGCTCAAGGAAGACAAATTTTCTTCGATACATATTGAGGAATTCTCTATTGAAGCAAGAGATACAAAACTTGGCGAAGAGGAAATAACCGGCGATATTCCTAATGTCAGTGAAGAAGCCTTATGTAATTTGGATGAAAACGGGATTGTCCGGATAGGCGCCGAAGTAAATCCGGGCGACATTCTCGTCGGAAAAGTTACTCCCAAAGGTGAGTCGGAAAGTACACCTGAGGAAAAATTGTTGAGAGCTATTTTCGGCGAAAAAGCCAAAGACGTTAAGAACGCCTCGCTCAAAGTCCCTCCGGGTGCCTCCGGTATCGTTGTTGATATTAAAATATTTTCCAGAAAAGAATCAACGACAAAACTTAAGGGCAAGGAAAATAGAAAACTTATTTCCAAAGAGCATGAAAAGCGCAAGGCTGAAATAAATGAAGAAAAAGACAAGGAAATAAGCGCGATAAAGAAAAACTTTAAAGACAAAAAAGTCGTTGAAGAAAAGGTACGGATAGAGAAGGAAAAAGCAAAGGTCCGCCTGGAAGAGCTTGAATACATCATGAACAGAGAATTAGCCAATATGGATGAAGGGGATAATCTTCCTCCGGGCGTGATCAAGCTTGTTAAGGTGTATATCGCAAAGAAGAGAAAAATAGAAGTAGGCGATAAAATGGCCGGGCGTCATGGAAATAAAGGTATTATCGCAAAGATCGTTCCGCAGGAAGATATGCCTTACCTGCCTGATGGCAGGCCCGTGGATATAGTACTTAATCCTCTTGGTGTTCCGGGGCGTATGAATGTCGGACAGGTCCTGGAAGCTCATCTTGGCTGGGCGGCAAGAGTTATGGGCTATTATGTTTCTACTCCGGTGTTTGATGGAGCTACAGAAATTGAGGTAAAAAAAGCACTTGAAGAAGCCGGTTTACCGGTAAACGGGAAATCCGTTCTTTACGACGGCGTAACCGGCCAGAAATTTGACTCGGAAGTAACTGTCGGGAATATGTATATAATGAAACTTTCCCATCTTGTGGATGATAAAGTCCATGCGAGATCTACCGGACCTTATTCTCTGATAACTCAGCAGCCGCTGGGCGGTAAAGCGCAGTTTGGCGGGCAGAGATTTGGAGAAATGGAGGTTTGGGCGCTTGAAGCCTACGGTGCTGCCAATATACTTCAGGAAATGCTGACCGTAAAGAGCGATGATGTTACCGGCCGTACAAAAGTCTATGAAGCCATTGTAAAAGGCCGGAATACACCGGAGCCCGGCTTGCCGGAATCTTTTAATGTTCTTGTTAAAGAACTTCAGGGCCTTGGCCTTGATGTCAATCTTACGAAAAACCCGAGTACGAAAGAATTGCCTGAAGCAATGAAAAATATTGAGGCGGGTTCGAAGGAGATAATTTTCAAGGAACCGGAAGAGAAAGCTGTAGTAGCAGAGAAAAAGAAAAAGAAATCAAAAAAGTAATTGTCCGGTCCGGTGTTATCCGGAGAGGGCAAGACTTAAGGAGCGTTGCAAGTGGCCAGAGTCAGAGAAGTTATAAAAAATGCAAAGCCGATAGAAGCGGAAGTTGAAAGGAAACAGGACTTTAGTTCTATTTCTATCAAAATTGCTTCTCCGGAAACTATTAGAAAATGGTCGCACGGTGAAGTAAAGAAACCTGAGACCATAAACTACAGGACTTTCAGGCCGGAAAAAGACGGTCTTTTTGACGAAAAAATATTTGGCCCTACTAAAGACTGGGAATGTTATTGCGGTAAATATAAACGGATCAAATACCGGGAAATAGTCTGCGAAAGGTGCGGTGTTCAGGTAACCTCCTCTAAAGTAAGAAGGGAGAGGATGGGGCATATAGAACTGGCCAGCCCGGTAACACACATCTGGTTTTTGAAATCTATTCCTTCCCGTATCGGTATTTTACTGGATATGCCGACAAAAGATCTTGAAAGAGTTATTTATTATGAAAGTTATCTGGTAACTGATCCCGGTACTACCGGGCTGCCCAAAAAACAGCTGCTTTCAGAAGAAAATGTTCAAAAGTGTAAACTGGATTATGGTACTTCCTTTAAGTACAAAATAGGCGCGGAAGCCATAAGAGAACTGTTAAAAGAGATAAATCTGGTAGAACTTTCCAATGAACTCAAAGGGGAGATCAAGAGTACCAATTCTGTCAATAAGAAAAAGGATTACATAAAAAGGCTCCGCATTGTAGAACATTTCAGAAAATCCGGCAACAGGCCTGAATGGATGGTTCTGGACGCGCTTCCGGTAATACCGCCGGATCTAAGGCCGCTGGTCCCTCTGGACGGGAGCCGGTTCGCTTCTTCCGATCTAAATGACTTATATAGAAGGGTTATTAACAGGAATAACAGATTAAAAAGATTAATGGAAGCGAAAGCTCCGGACATCATAATTAATAACGAAAAAAGAATGCTGCAGGAAGGTGTGGATGCCTTATTTGATAATGGCAGGCGCGGCACTCCGGTCAAGAGCAACCGCAACAAACCTCTAAAATCACTTGCTGATATGCTTAAGGGCAAACAGGGGCGGTTTAGACAAAATCTGCTGGGTAAACGTGTTGACTATTCCGGACGTTCTGTTATTGTCGTAGGTCCGGAACTCAAGCTTTACCAGGCCGGTATCCCTAAAAAAATGCTGCTTGAACTTTTTAAACCCTTTATTATCAAAAAACTTGAAGATAAAGGATATGTTCATACCGTAAAAAGTGCCCGGAAAATGGTCGAGAGTGTAAAGCCGGAAGTATGGGAGATACTCGAAGATGTTATTAAGGATCATCCCATAATGCTTAACAGGGCGCCGACACTGCACAGGCAGGGCATTCAGGGTTTTGAAGTTGTTCCTATCGAAGGTTCGGCGATCAGGGTTCATCCCCTGGTTTGCACCGCCTTTAACGCTGACTTTGACGGTGACCAGATGGCTGTGCACGTTCCGTTATCGCCGGAGTCAATACTTGAATGCAGGACGCTGGTACTTTCCACGAATAACGTATTTGCCACCTCAAGCGGCGGTCCGCTTGCGGCGCCGGCCAGAGAAATTGTCGCGGGTATTGCCTATATGACCAAACTTCGTACCGCGGCAAAAGGTGAAGCAAAAACATTTTCAAATTTACAGGAAGCTATCCTGGCCTATGATCTGGGCCAGATAGACCTTCATGCCGTCATAGTTGTGCCCAAAAAAGATTTTGACGGTGATGCTATGACAGAAAGCGAAAACAAACAGGAAGCAGACAGAAAATTAGATGTCTACAGAAAGTCCAGAAAACTTTTTGGAATTGCTAATGAGAAAGAGATCCCGGCCGGTGTGCTGGTTACGTCTGTCGGAAGAATTATTGTTTTCAGATGCCTCCCTAAAGGCATGGATTTTCTTAATAAAGAACTCGAGAAGAAGCGGCTTTCGGACCTGGTCACTCAAAGCTATAAGCAGTGCGGTAACTCCGAAACAGTCGCTCTCCTGGACCGGCTTAAAGACCTGGGTTTTGAATATGCCACCAAATCCGGGTTCACTATCTGCATCGATGATATGCTGGTCCCGACCGAGAAAAAGAAAATAATCGACCATGCTACCCAGGAAGTGGAAAAAATAACTTCTCAGTACGGCAAGGGCGTTATCACGGATATTGAAAGATATAACAAGGTCATTGATATCTGGATGGATGCCACTAATAAAGTTTCTCAGAATATGCGGGATGGCATGAAGAAGGACCGGGAGGGATTTAACCCGATACATCTTATGGTTGAATCCGGGTCCCGCGGTAACATAATGCAGGTTAGGCAGCTGGCGGCGATGAGAGGCCTTATGGCCCGTCCGCAGCAAAAAATTACAGGCGGAAAAGGCGAAATTATCGAGCAGCCTATTAAGTCAAATTTTAGAGAAGGTTTATCGGTAATAGAATATTTCATATCCACTCACGGAGGCCGCAAAGGCCTTGCTGATACCGCGCTTAAAACTTCGGAAGCGGGGTATCTTACCAGGCGTCTTGTTGATGTTGCCCAGGATGTCATCATTAACGAAGATGATTGCGGAACCTTAAGAGGAATAACAATAGGTGCAATAGAAGAAGGCGGAGAAGTTATGGAGCCGCTTAAAGACAGGATAGTCGGGCGTGTTGCCGTGGATAATGTTGTGGATCTTTTAACCGCGGAAACCATTGTAAAAGCCGGTGAAATAATTGACGTTGAAAAATCCGAGAAGATCTCTGAATCGGGTATTGAAAGAATAAGGATACGTTCTGTGCTTACCTGCGAAGCCAAGCGCGGTGTCTGTGCCAAGTGCTATGGCTGGAGTTTGAGTTCAATGCGGATAGTTGAGATCGGTGAAGCTGTGGGCATTATTGCCGCCCAGTCAATAGGCGAACCCGGCACGCAGTTAACCTTGCGTACCTTCCACATCGGCGGTACCGCAAGTAAGATAGCCGGTAAATCCTCGGTTATTACCAAGAACGGAGGCAGGGTTGAGTATTCTAACCTTAAGACGGTTACCACAAAAGATAAAGAGATCCTTGTCCTGAACCGGCAATGTGAAGTTGTTGTTACAAACGAAACGGATAAGACCAGGGAAGTTTATGAAATACCGTTTGGCTCTAAACTTCTTGTTAAAGAAGGGGAGCACGCGCGAAAAGGGCAGGAACTTGTTTCCTGGGATCCTTATAATACGCCGATTTTCTCCGCAATGGACGGTAAGATAGAGTTCGTTGATCTTGATGAAGGTGTAACCTATAAGGAAGAACTTGATAACGCGACAAAAGTTTTGACCCGCGTTGTCATCCCGCACAAGGAAGAAAAAAAACAGCCCTATTTGAGGATCGTCGGCAGCAAGGGTGAAGAGCTGGCAAAATATGCCATACCCGTCGGAGCGCATATACTTGTAAAAGAAAACGAACATATTCAGGCGGGAAGAATAATGGCAAAGATCCCCAAGGATATAGGTAAAACAGGGGATATTACCGGCGGTCTTCCAAGAGTATCAGAATTATTTGAAGCCAGGAAGCCCAAAGAGCACGCCACAATATCCGAAATAGACGGCGCTGTAAAGATCGGTGATATTGAAAAGAGAATGAGAAAGATAATTGTGAAGCACGAGAGCGGTGTTGAAAAAGAATATCTCGTACCCCAGGGTAAGCATATACTTGTAAGTGACGGTGAAAGGGTTACTTCCGGAGATGTTATTACCGCGGGTTCTGTTAACCCCCATGATCTTCTTCAGGTTAAAGGGGAGAGTGCAACCCAGGAATACCTGCTTGAAAAGATCCAGGAAGTCTACCGTCTCCAGGGTGTAAGAGTAAATGATAAGCATATAGAGATCATTGTCAGGCAAATGCTTCGCAGGGTAAGGATCGAAGAACCCGGTGACACGGAATTTCTTGTAGGGCAGGAAACGGACCGCAACACTTTTAAAGAAGAGAATGAAAAAATACTTAAAAAGAAAGGGAAACCGGCGACGGCAAAACCTATTCTATTAGGTATTACAAAAGCTTCACTTTCAACCGAGTCCTTCTTTGCCGCCGCGTCTTTCCAGGAAACTACAAGAGTTCTTACTGATGCCGCAACCTCCGGAAAGATTGATTATTTAAAGGGTTTGAAAGAAAACATTATTATCGGGCGTCTTATCCCGGCCGGTACCGGTTCTTCGGCCTATAAGGGAATAGTGCTTGAAAATGAAAGCGAAAAAGAAGAACAGGCAGCTGCAGAAGAAAAATCCGAACCACAAAAATAAGTGTTGACAGATTTCAGTAAATAGTAGTAAAATAGGCCTTTACCGTAAGCCATAATTATATGCAGGCTGCTTAATAAAGAGCTTGCTAACTAAGGCGGAATGGTATATAGTTTTCCGCTTTTTTTTGTTTAGGTGTTTTGGCGATCTCAAAATACAGCCCTCAGGTATTTATCCGGAGAGGTAATTGTAAGGAGGAAGTAGTTTGTTTACATTCAGTCAACTCATAAAAGGCAAGAGAATTAAAGCAACAAATAAATCAAAATCAATGCAAATGTCTTCATGCCCTCAAAAAAGGGGAGTGTGTCTTCGTGTATATACAACGACTCCCAAAAAACCTAACTCGGCTTTGCGTAAGGTTGCAAAAGTCAGGCTTGTAAACGGCTATGAGATAATTGCGTATATTCCGGGTATCGGACATAACCTTGACGAGCACTCTATTGTTTTGGTAAGAGGCGGCAGGGTTAAAGACCTTCCCGGCGTAAGGTATCATATTATTAGAGGTGCCCTGGATGCTTCCGGGGTGGATAATAGAAAACAGGGAAGATCCAAGTATGGTGTAAAAGCCGGAAAAGGTGAGGCAGCAAAACCAAAAGCAGCAGCAGCTCCTGCGGAAGCGAAATAAGCCGCCACGGACCCATGGTCCGGTGGTAGTTTGTTTTGTTAGGAAACTTATTATAAAGGCCGGACAAAGAAATCACGCTCTGAAGGGCCTGGTGTTGCCGGCCCGCAAAATAAAAATATAAGAGGGGTTTAAGAAATGCCAAGAAAAAAATTAGTAGGAAAGAGAGAAACGAGCCCGGATCCCAGATTTAATGATGTGCTTGTTCAAAAATTGATCAACAGCATAATGAAGCAAGGCAAGAAAAGTATTGCTGAAACAATAGTCTACTCCTCCATTGAAGAAGCAGGTAAGAAAGCTAACGCGAACGGAGTAGAAGTTTTAAAGCAGGGAATGGAAAATATTAAGCCAATGCTTGAAGTAAAACCGAGAAGAGTCGGGGGTGCTACTTATCAGGTCCCTGTGGAAGTTGCCCCGGCAAGGCGTATTGCGCTCGGAATAAAATGGCTTGTTGATGCGGCAAGAGGAAGATCTGAAAAAACAATGATCGCCCGGCTTGTAGGCGAAATCTTGGATTCTTCAAAGAATACAGGGGCAGCTTGCAAGAAAAGAGAAGATGTTCACAAAATGGCAGAAGCTAATAAAGCTTTTGTGCATTTTAGATGGTAGAGAAGGGGATTTAGAGGATGCAAAGAGAATATTCTTTAAGTGATACAAGAAACATAGGTATTATCGCGCATATAGACGCGGGTAAGACTACTACAACGGAAAGAGTCCTCTATTACACCGGTGTTATTCATAAGATCGGCGATATAGATGAAGGTAATACTACTACCGACTATATGATCCAGGAAAAAGAAAGAGGTATTACGATCACCTCTGCGGCAATAAGTACCTCCTGGATGAAAAAACGTATTAATATTATTGATACGCCGGGACATGTTGATTTTACGGCGGAAGTTGAAAGATCTCTGCGCGTGCTTGACGGCGCCGTAGTTGTTTTTGACGCTTGTTCCGGTGTCGAACCGCAATCAGAAACTGTGTGGCGCCAGGCAGACAGATATAATATCCCAAGAATAGCTTTTATGAATAAGATGGACAAGGTTGGCGCTGATTTTTTTATGTCCGTGGATTCAATGAAAGTTAAACTTGGAGCCAAACCTGTTTTAATGCAGGTAGGTATAGGTTCAGAAAACACTTTTATCGGGGTTGTTGATGTCGTAAAGATGAAAGCTCTGGTTTGGCTCGATGAAACTTTAGGCGCAAAATTTGAAGAAAGAGAGATCCCTGCCGACCTGGTTGAAATTTCCAAAAAATGCCGTGAACAGCTGATCGAAGCTTGCGCGGAGTTTGATGAAAATATAATGCATAAATACCTTGAAGGAAAAGAAACTGAAATATCCATTGATGAAATTAGAAAGGCGATAAGGATAGGAACAATTAAATGCGCAATAGTACCGGCTTTTTGCGGTTCTTCTTTTAAGAACAAAGGAGTCCAGCCGGTTCTGGACGCCGTAGTTTATTATCTTCCCGCACCGATAGATATTCCGCCTATAAAGGGGATCAATCCCATAACCAAACTTAACGAAGAAAGAAAAGCCGCGGATGATCAGCCGTTTTCCGCTATTGCCTTCAAGATCCTTTCTGATCCATTTGTAGGAAAACTTACTTTTGTGCGCGTTTACTCCGGTGTGATAAAATCTTCTTCTTACGTCTACAATTCGCTGACCGGTCAAAAAGAAAGGATCGGGCGCCTTGTAAGAATGCATGCCAATAAGAAAGAGGATATTGATATGATCATGGCCGGTGATATTGCGGCCGTTGTTGGTTTAAAAGGCACTACTACAGGTGATACACTTTGCGATGATAATTTCCCTATAGTACTTGAAGCCATGAATTTCCCTGATACCGTTATTTCTGTGGCTATCGAACCCAAAACAAGAGCTGACCAGGATAAAATGGGTATGGCTTTAAACAGGCTTTCTGATGAGGATCCTACCTTTAAGATCAAGACGGACGAAGAAACCGGGCAGACTATTATGTCAGGGATGGGTGAGTTACACCTTGATATTCTTGTAGACCGGATGAAAAGAGAATTCAATGTTGAATGTAATGTCGGTAAACCCCAGGTGGCCTATAAAGAAACTTTAACCAAGAAAGTCAAAGCTGAAGGAAAATATATCAGGCAGACCGGCGGCAAGGGTCAATACGGCCATTGTATCATTGAGATTGAACCTAATGAGAAAGGCAAGGGCTATGAATTTATAAATGAGATCGTGGGCGGCTCTATTCCCAGGGAATTTATTTCTCCCATAGACAAAGGTATTAAAGAAGCCTGCGAGGGCGGTGTTCTTGCCGGATATCCGGTTGTGGATGTTAAAGTTACACTGCTTGACGGCTCTTTCCATGATGTTGACTCTTCAGAAATGGCATTCAAGATCGCCGGCTCAATGGCCTTTAAAGATGGTTTTAAGAGAGCCAGTCCGATCATACTTGAACCTATAATGGACATCGAAGTAACTATCCCCGAGGAATACATGGGAGAAGTTATTGGTAACTTGAATTCCAGGCGCGGCAGGATTGAAAATATGACGCAAAGAGGAAATGCCCGGGCCATCAGAGGTTTCGTTCCGATAGCTAATATGTTCGGCTATGCGACTGATCTGAGATCACTAACGCAGGGCAGGGGCAACTATACTATGCAATTTGCCCATTATGAAGAGCTTCCGAAGAGTATGGCGGAGGAAATTATTGCAAAAGCAAATGGAAAAGCAGTAGCTAAAAAGTAGTTTACGGAGGAAAAGAAAGATGGGTAAGGCAAAGTTTGAGAGGACAAAGCCGCACGTAAATGTAGGGACGATAGGCCACGTAGATCACGGAAAGACGACGTTAACCGCAGCGCTGACAAGTGTAATGTCGCTGAAGAGCGGGAACGCGACAGCAGTGGTTTCGTATGATGAAGTAGCGAAAGCGTCGGCGTCACAGGGAAGAAGGGACGCGTCGAAGATCTTGACGATATCAACCGCCCATGTTGAATACCAGTCAGAAAAGAGACACTACGCGCATATAGACTGTCCGGGACACGCGGATTATATAAAAAATATGATAACCGGAGCAGCACAGATGGACGGAGCAATACTGGTGGTATCGGCAGTAGACGGCCCGATGCCGCAGACGAGGGAACATATATTACTTGCGTATCAGGTAGGGGTGCAGAACATAGTGGTATTTTTGAATAAAGTAGATCTGGTGGATGACAAGGAACTGGTGGACCTGGTGGAAGAGGAAGTACGAGATCTTTTAACAAAGTATAAATATCCCGGGGCCAAGATACCTGTGATAAGGGGCTCGGCGATAAAAGCGATACAGGATCCAAGCGGAGAATGGGGACAAAAGATAGTTGATCTGGTTAATGCGATGGACACCTCGATACCTGAGCCGAAGAGAGAAATAGATAAGCCGTTCCTGCTGGCAGTGGAAGATGTATTTTCTATAACCGGGCGCGGAACAGTCGCGACAGGAAGAATAGAGAGAGGGCGGATAAAAGTAAACGAAGAAGTGGAGATAGTGGGCTTAAAGGACACAAAGAAATCAGTAGTGACCGGCGTGGAAATGTTCAAGAAGCTGATGGACGAAGGAATAGCCGGAGATAATGTCGGAGTATTGCTGAGAGGCATAGAGAAGGACCAGATAGAAAGAGGACAGGTAATAGCGAAGCCGGGGTCAATACCGCCGCACAAGAAGTTCAAAGGGCAGGTATATGTGCTGACAAAAGAAGAAGGCGGCAGGCACACACCGTTCTTCAATAATTACCGGCCGCAGTTCTACTTCAGGACGACAGACGTAACAGGGTCAATAAAACTGCCGGCGGGAGTTGAAATGGTAATGCCGGGAGATAATGTAGCGATGGAAGTGGAGTTGATCACGCCTATCGCAATGGAAAAAGAATTAAGATTCGCTATCAGGGAGGGCGGCCACACCGTTGGTGCAGGCGTCGTTTCTGAGATCTTAGAATAAAGGACAACGGGAAAAAATGGACAAGCAGAAAATAAGAATAAAAATGAAGTCGTATGATCACAGGCTCCTGGATAAATCTGTTGTCGAGGTTGTGAATGTGGCAAAAAGGACCGGAGCAAGGGTTGTGGGTCCAATTCCTCTTCCTACCAAGATCAGCAGGTATACGGTTCTCAGGTCACCGCATGTGGACAAAAAGAGCCGCGAACAATTTGAGATCAGGATACACAAGAGACTTCTTGATATTCTTGACCCGACTCCCAAGACTGTAGATATGCTTGCCAAGCTGGATCTTCCGGCGGGGATAGATGTTGAAATAAAGCTCTGAAACACAGCAAAAAAAAGATAAGCTAAAATTAAGGATGGATCTATGAGCAAAGGAATTTTAGGAAAAAAATTAGGAATGACCCAGATCTTGCATGACGGCAAAGCCGAACCGGTGACCGTTGTTCAGGCAGGGCCGTGTGTTGTGACACAGGTGAAAACAAAGGAAACTGACGGGTACAACGCGATCCAGGTGGGCTTTATTGAAAAGAAAAAAAATATTAATAAGCCAAAAGAAGGGCATTTTAAAAAGGCCAATACCGGCGGAAAAGAATTTCTAAGGGAATTCAGGGTAGAGGATGCTTCCAAGTATCAACTGGGACAAACTCTGACCGCTGAAGTATTTGTTCCCGGAGAGTATGTTAACGTAACCGGGCTTGAAAAAGGCCACGGTTTTCAGGGCGTAGTGAAAAGGCACGGGTTTAAAGGCGGGCCGGGCTCCCATGGTTCAACATTTCACAGAGCTCCGGGCGGTATCGGCGGACGTGTAAGAGTGAAAGGACATATTTGGAAAGGGCGCAGAATGCCGGGCCAGATGGGCGGAAAAACAAAAACGGCCCTTAACCTCAGGATAGTGGTCGTTGATCTTGAAGAGAATATAATATTGGTCCGCGGAGCTGTGCCGGGCGCAAAAAATTCACTGTTAATACTAAGATCATCCAAGAATATTGAAAAACTTATGGGAAGCGATAAACGAAGGAAAGAGGAAGAAATTAAGAGGTTAGCTGCGATCGCTGCCAAGGAAAAAGCAGAGCGGGAAAAGAAAAAAGCGCCTGCAAGACCGGCGGGAGGTAAGAAATAGTGCCTAATTTGAAAGTATTTGATATGAGCGGAAAAGAAGTGGATACTATTTCTTTAAACGAAAACTATTTTGGAATTGTTTCCCGGAAAGACATTGTCAGCGAAGCTGTCTTGAATGAACTTAATAATGAAAGACGCGGCACTGTAAAAGTAAAGACAAGGGGCGAAGTTTCCGGCGGCGGCAAGAAGCCGTGGAATCAGAAAGGTACCGGCAGGGCAAGACAGGGTTCCACCAGGGCAATTCAGTGGCGCCATGGCGGTGTTGCTCACGGCCCAAAACAAAGAAAATACGGATATGCCATGCCTGAAAAAGTTAAAAAACTGGCGTACTGTTCAGTGCTCTCAGAAAAGATCAAAGAGAATGCAGTCATAATAATCTCTGAAATTAAATATGAAAAACCAAAAACCAAGGATTTCGCGGCAACCCTGAATAATTTGAAGGTTTCCGGAGCCAAAACGCTTGTTATTTCGGACAAGAAGGATGATGTTCTTAAAAAATCAGCCGCTAATCTGGCAAATGCCAAACTTATCTACCTTAATAATATTAATTGCCACGATTTGCTTAATTACGAGAAGCTGGTCTTTACAAAAGATGCCATTATTAACTTAGAAAAAAGACTGGAGAAATAAAATGGAATTAACTCAGGTCATAAAAAAGCCGCTAATAACCGAAAAAGGCACGGAACTTAAAGAAAAGAATTCAGTTTATGTTTTTGCGGTAGCCGTAGACGCGAATAAGATAGAAATAAAAAAGGCGGTTGAAAAAATATTCAGTGTAACCGTGGAAAAAGTGAACACGGTAATTGTTCCCGGCAAACAACGCCGGCTTGGTCTTCGTAAGGGCTTAAAGCCTGACTGGAAAAAGGCGTATGTTACGCTTAAAAAAGGTACGAAGATCCAGCAATTTGAAGTGTAAGGAGTAAAAAAATGCCAGTTAAGACGTTTAGACCGATAACACCGTCCAGAAGACAAATGACGGTGGACACATTTGAAGAAATCACGGTTTCAAAACCTGAAAGATCCCTTGTTGTAAGGCTGAAAAGAAATGCGGGCCGGAACAGTTACGGAAGAATAACTGTAAGACATCGCGGGGGTGGTACATCCCCGTCATACCGCATTATTGATTTCAAAAGGGATAAGATAGGGGTTCCGGGAATTGTTGCTACCATAGAATATGATCCTAACAGGACCGTGAGGATCTGTTTGGTTAATTATAAAGACGGAGAAAAAAGATATATTCTTTGCCCGGAAGGACTTAAGGTCGGAGATCAGGTTGTTTCAAGTGAGACCGCCGATATTAAGCTGGGTAATTGCCTGCCTTTAAAAGCAATTCCTGTGGGTACGATAGTTCACAACGTTGAATTAAATAAAGGTACCGGCGGGCAGATCGGCCGGTCGGCCGGATGTGCCATCACCGTTATGGCAAAAGAAGGTAAATATTGCACTTTGAGAATGCCTTCCAGTGAAATGCGCAGGGTGTCTTTGGAATGTTTCGCGACGATCGGACAAATGGGGAATATCGAACATGAGAATATTAATCTTGGCAAAGCCGGCAGGACAAGATGGAAAGGTATCCGGCCTACGGTAAGAGGTATGGCGATGAATCCCTGTGATCATCCTCATGGCGGCGGAGAAGGAAGAAGTAAAGGTAATAATCATCCGGTGTCATTTTCAAATGTACCGACAAAAGGCTATAAAACCAGGAAGAATAAGAGAACTGATAAATTTATTATTACGAGAAGAAAGTAGTATTCTAAGTGTTAAATAAGGAGAAAAATTAATGAGCAGGTCAGCAAAAAAAGGTCCATACGTTGATGAGAAAATATTAAAAAAAGTTGAAAAGATCAACCTGGGTAAAGAGAAAAAAACAATTAAAACCTGGTGCAGAAGATGTTCAATCGCTCCGGAAATGGTCGGCTTTACTTTTCTTGTTCATAACGGGAAGAAATTTATTTCTGTTTTTGTAACAGAGCAGATGGTAGGCCATAAACTTGGCGAATTCTCTCCTACGAGAACATTTAAAGCGCATAGAGCTCCGACTGAAAAAGCCGCGGGCTTAACCTAATATTATATTTGCAAGGAGTTACTAAATGGAAGCAAGAGCAGAGTTTAAATATTTAAGGATACCGGACAGGAAAATAAGAGTTGTGATGGAATTGGTAAAAGGCAAAAAAGTGGATATTGCCATGACTGCCCTGAAGTTCACCAATAAAAGAGGCTCGGATATTGTTACTAAACTGCTAAAGTCTGCGATCGCGAATATAACGGCGAAAACAGGTGTGAATATCGAGAACCTTTATATAAAAACGGCCTATGCCAATCAGGGCCCGGTTTTCAAAAAGCTGCATGCCCGAGCCATGGGCCGGTCAGCTGTGATAAAGAGGAAATTCTGTCATGCTTCAATTATCGTAAGTGATGAATTTAAGGCAGAAAGCAAAAAAACGAAAGTTGATTCCGCAAAAGAAGCGGTAAAGAAGAATGTTAAAGAAGCAAGAGTTAAAATAGCTGAGCAGGAAAAAGCTAAGAAGTAAGAAATATAAGGAGGAGTTTTAATGGGTCAGAAAGTACATCCTTTTTCCGTAAGGATAGGAATAATAAGAGGCTGGGAATCCAGATGGTTCACCGAGAAGAGCTACGCGGTAAATATTCTCGAAGACTGGAAGATCAGGAATTTTATCAAAGAGAAACTGGAGCATGCAGGAATAGCCCGGGTCGAAATAGAAAGAACGGTCGGCAAAGTCCTTGTCATAGTGCATACGGCAAAACCGGGTATAATCATTGGTAAAAAAGGCTCTGAAGTTGACGAGCTCAAAAAGACTATTCAAAAGATGACAAAAAAGGATGTTTATATAAACATTCAAGAAGTGAGGCATCCGGCTATTGACGCTCAACTGGTCTCAAAGAGCATCGCCGTGCAGCTGGAAAAAAGAATATCTCATAAAAGAGCCATGAAGAAAGCGATTATCGCCGCGCTTGCGGGCGGGGCCAAGGGAATAAAGATAATGTGTTCCGGCCGTCTTGGCGGGAATGATATCGCGAGAAGAGAATGGTATAGGGAAGGCAGAGTGCCTTTGCACACTTTTAGAGCAAATATAGATTACGGGGCGACAGAAGCCATGTGCGCCTACGGTAAGATCGGTGTTAAAGTCTGGATATTTAAGGGTGAGGTGCTTCCCGGCTCAGGTTTTGTGAACATGACAGATAGTAAGGATGTAAGGGAAGGACGTAATGAAGGCCGTGAGGGCAGAAGAGATAACCGCCGGCATGAAAGACCGTCTACTGCGCCGGCAGAAGTAAAAGCTCCGGCGGTAGAAACTCCCAAAACAACCGGTGCTTAATCGAAGAAGAATTTAAAGGAGTAACTTTATGTTGTTTCCAAAAAGAATAAAATATAGAAGATCCATGAGGGGAAGAATGAGAGGGGTGGCGATGGCCGGCTCTGATTTCAATTTTGGCGAGTTTGCTTTGAAATCAATGGAATGCAGCTGGGTTACCGCCAGGCAGATAGAATCAGCCAGGGTCACTATCGTACGCTCTCTTAAGAAAGGCGGTAAGATGTGGCTCCGGATATTCCCCGATAAACCGGTATCAAAGAAACCGGCTGAAGTCAGGATGGGCGGCGGTAAACCCGGTCCCGAGTTCTGGGTCGCAGTAGTAAAACCCGGAAGAATACTTTTTGAAGTTGCGGGTGTTACTGAAGAAGTGGCCAAAGAGGCCTTAAAAATGGCAGGCTATAAACTGCCGGTAAAAACAAAATTCATAAAGAGGGCTCAATAAATTATGAAGATCAAGGAAATTAGAGATTTAAACATAGAAGAGATAAAGCATAAACTGATAGAAAAGAAAAAAGAAGTAATGGACCTGAAGATCAAGCATTCAATGCGAAACCTTGAAAAACCGAGTTTCATATCTCAAGCAAAAAGGGATATTGCCAAAATGTTAACAATATTGAAAGAAAAGCAAAAAGGAGAAAGTAAGTGAAAGTTGGAAAGAAAACAAGAATAGGCGTTGTTGTAAGCGATAAAGCAGCAAAAACAGTCCAGGTAAGCGTGCTGCGGACAAAGAAAGAAAAGATACTTGGTAAGATCATAAAGATCTATACCAAATATGCGGTTCATGATGAAAAAGAGGAGGCTAATCCCGGGGATGTTGTACAGATCGAGGAGTGCCGGCCTTTAAGTAAAACCAAGAGGTGGAAACTGAAACGTATTATTGAAAAATCCTCTGTTGAAGCGATTGAACTTAAAGATGAGTTGGAAGCTATTAAACCGGTTGTTAAACCGGTGGAAGAGCTGAACGCCGAAAAGGGAGTTTAATATGATTCAAGTCCAAACAATGATGGAAGTGGCTGACAATACCGGCGCGCAGAAAATAATGTGTATTAAGGTTCTGGGCGGGTCCAGAAAAAGATATGCTTCGCTGGGTGATATTATTGTGGGTGCCGTAAAAGAAGCTATCCCCAATAAGCTTGTTAAAAAAAGCGAAGTTGTAAGAGCTGTAATAATCCGGACTAAAAAAGAAGTCAGGAGAAAAGACGGCTCATATGTTAAATTTGATGAAAACGCGGTAATACTTATTAACGAACAATTGAACCCGAGGGGCACCAGAGTTTTTGGCCCTGTTGCAAGGGAATTAAGAGATAAAAATTTTATGAAAATAATCTCTTTGGCATCGGAGGTTGTTTAATATGGGTGTACTCAAGACCAAGCTTAGAAAAGGAGATACCGTTATCGTTATGAAAGGTGAGGACAAAGGGAAAAAGGGCAAGATCTTAAGAGTAGAAAGGATAACAACAAAGAGAGGCGATGCTGTAACAAAAGTGATCATCGAAGGCATTAATTTTGTAAAGAAACATGTAAAACCCAACCAGCAGCAGCAGCAAGGCGGAATTGTTACGATGGAAGCGCCGATAAGTGTTTCAAAAGTCATGCTAATTTGCGACAAATGCAGCAAACCGACCAAAGTTGCAATGAAGTTTTTAAAGGATGGGAAAAAAACAAGAGCCTGCAAACAATGCGGCGAACTAATCTAAAGGTAAAGGTTAATATATGATGCCAACATTAAAAGAATTGTTCCGGACAAAAGTAGTGCCTGAAATGATGAAGCAGTTCAAATATAAATCTGTCATGCAGGTACCGAAACTGGTTAAGATAAGCCTGAATGTAGGAATGGGAAAAGCCGCAGAAAATGTTAAACTGATAGATGCTATTGTAGCCGGCCTTGCTGCCATAACCGGGCAGCATCCCGTAATAACCAGAGCGAAAAAGGATATTTCCAACTTTAAAATAAGAATTGGAAATCCTATCGGAGCTATGGTCACCGTACGCGGGGACAGGATGTATGAATTTCTTGAACGGTTCATAAAAGTTGCCTTGCCAAGGGCAAAAGATTTTAAAGGTGTTCCTAATAAGTCTTTTGACGGCAGGGGCAACTATACCATGGGAATAAAAGAACAGGTTATGTTCCCTGAAGTGGATGTGGATAAGACCGATCAGATCCATGGAATGGATATTACAATTGTAACTACGGCAAAAACTGACGCGGAAGCTAAAGCGCTTCTTGAATGTTTCGGTATGCCGTTCGTTAAGTAGGGGGTCAAAGGTGGCAAAAACGTCTTGGATAGTAAAGAATAGTCGGGAGCCAAAATACAAAACAAGGAAATACAACAGATGTGGCATCTGTGGAAGAAGACGCGGCTATTACAGGAAGTTTGGAGTTTGCAGGATCTGCTTCAGGAAACTGGCCTCGGATGGTAAGATCCCCGGGGTTAGAAAAGCAAGCTGGTAAGGAGAAAAAGATATGGCATCTGTAGACACAATAAGCAACATGCTTACGAGTATCAGGAACGCTAATAAGGCACTCAAAGAACAAACCGATATTCCCTATTCCTGGCTCTCTTATGAAATTCTTAAGATCATTCAGAAGGAAGGGTATATCAAGAATTTTAAACGGATCGATGATAGAAAAAAAGGCGTAATAAGGATCTACCTTAAGTACATTAATAAAGAAAGGGCGATTTCCGGTATTAAATCGGTCTCGACCCCGGGATTCAGAATTTATAAGGGAGCTAAAGAGCTGCCCAGGGTACTTGAAGGCTATGGTGTTTCAATTATATCGACATCAAAAGGCCTGTTAACCGATAAAGATGCTAGAAAGCAAAACGTAGGCGGAGAAGTTATCTGCAACATATGGTAGGAGGAAATAATGGCTAGGGGCGGAAATAATCCGGTAATAGTACCGGGAAATGTTAAGGTTCTGGTTTCAGCAGGAGTTGTCAAAGTAGAAGGCCCGGGTGGTAAACTGCAGATGGATATTCCTTCGGGCGTCAAAGTTGAAACTGTTGACGGCAAAGTTAATGTTATTAAAGAAAATGAGGAAACTCAAACAAAAGCCAATCAAGGTACTGTAAGAGCAAGAATTAATTGCATGGTTAAAGGCGTCACCGAGCAGTTTATTAAAACGCTGGTAATAGAAGGTGTAGGATTTAAGGCTGCCCTGGCGGGTACTAAGCTCACTTTGCTCCTTGGCTTCTCTCATCCGGTGGATGTAACTGTCCCGGCCGGAATAACGGCGGCTATTGAAAAAAATACTATAATAACGCTGAAATCAGCCAATAAAGAAGTTCTTGGTAACTTCGCGGCACAGATAAGAAAAATAAAGATACCGGATCCCTACAAAGCCAAAGGTATTAAGTACGCGGATGAATATATCAGGAGAAAAGCTGGTAAAACTGCAGGTGGCGCTACTGCCGGAGGCAAATAATCATGGCATATAACAGAGAATTATTAAGGGTAATGAGGCATAAAAGAATAAGAAAAAAAGTTTCCGGCACTCCGGAAAGGCCCAGGATGTGTATCAAGCGGAGCCTTAAACACACCTACGCGCAGCTGGTTGATGATGTTACAGGAAAGACCCTGCTTACGGTATCTACTCTTTCAAAAGAGCTTAAAGGAAAACTGAAGACAGGGGATAATCAGGCCGCGGCCGAGGCAATAGGTTCTTTGCTTGCCAAAAAATGCATTGAAAAAGGTATCAAGAATATAGTTTTTGACAGAAGCGGTTATATTTATCACGGAAAAGTAAAAAAACTGGCTGAAGCTGCCAGAAAAGAAGGATTGGTTTTCTAAGGAGGGGTATCTTGTCTAGAATTGATCCATCGAAGTTTGAATTAAAAGAAAAAGTTATCAGCATTAAGAGAGTTTCAAAAGTAGTAAAAGGCGGTAAACGCATGTCTTTTTCTACTATTGTAATTGTCGGTGACGAGAAAGGCCATGTTGGCGTGGGGATAGGAAAAGCAAATGAAGTTCCTGAGGCCATTAAAAAAGGTGTTGAAGACGCAAAAAAGAATATTTTTGAGGTTCCGCTTTCAGGTGTTACTATTCCGCATACAGTGCTTGCGAAATTTTGCGCGACAAGGCTGCTGTTAAAACCCGCGTTTCCGGGTACCGGTGTTATTACTGCGGGAGCGGTCAGAGCCGTAGTTGAACTTGCGGGGATAAAAGACATACTAAGTAAAACTATCGGGTCAACAAACCCCTACAATCTGACGAAAGCTACTGTTGCCGCGCTGAAGTCAATAAAAAAAATAGATAAACTTTCCGAGTTAAGGGATAAAAAGATCGGAGAATTGCTGGTATAGCATATAGAAACGGGAGATTTAAATGAAACTTAATGAATTAAAACCAAATAAAGGCGCAAGGAAAAGAAAGAAGAGGATCGGCTTTGGTATTGGAAGCGGCCACGGCAAAACCTCAACAAAAGGCAACAAAGGACAAAATGCCAGAAAGCATGGCAATAAAGTCGGGTTTGAGGGCGGGCAGATGCCCCTGGTCCGGCGTACTCCAAAAAGAGGCTTTACTAATATCTTTAAGAAAAAATATGAAATTGTAAATATTGTTGATCTCAACCGGTTTGCTGACGGCAACGTTGTTGATATTAACTCTCTTATGGAAAAACGTCTCATTAAAACAGGCTCAAAGGCTGTGAAATTGCTTGGAAACGGTGAACTTAAGAAAAAACTTATCGTAAAGGTTGATAAAATAAGTAAACAAGCCGCCGAGAAAATTAAAGCTGCCTCCGGAGAGGTAAAGTAGAATGTTTAAGAACTTCATCGAGGGCTTGAAAAATATTTTTAAGATCCCCGAGCTTCGTGCCAAGGTTGTTTTTACTCTTGCCATGCTTGTTGTTTATAGAATTGGCTGTCATATACCGACCCCGGGAATAAACACCGAGGCACTTTCAGTCTTCATGAAGGCCCAGCAAGGCGGTATTTTAGGTTTTCTTGATCTATTTACCGGCGGTGCTTTTAAAACATTTTCGGTCTGCGCGCTGGGGGTTATGCCTTATATAAGTTCTTCTATTATTATGCAGCTTCTTACTCCTGTAATACCCGCGCTTGAAAAACTGGCAAAAGAAGGTGATGCCGGCAGAAAGAAGATAAATCAATACACCAGATACGGCGCGGTAGCGCTTTGCGCCATACAGGCCTGGAGTATGACTTTTTTAATGCACAGTATCGGAAGAGGTATAGTTAACAGTTGGAATATCAGTTTCCAGCTTATGACCGTACTCACGCTTACAACGGGCACAATGTTTTTAGTATGGCTCGGAGAGCGCATAACTGAAAAAGGTATCGGTAACGGAATGTCTATGATAATTTTTGCGGGTATAGTAGCCAGGATCCCAGCTGAAATTATCAATACAATAAAACTAATTCAACAGGATGCGCTTTCTCTTGTAACCGTTATCGCGGTTGCGGCGGGTATGCTGATCATTATAGCTTTTGTTGTCTTAATACAGACCGCGGCACGGAGAATTCCGGTACAATATGCTCAGAGGGTTGTCGGCCGCAAAGTTTACGGAGGGGCCTCAACTTATCTTCCGTTAAAGGTAGATTTTTCTGGAGTTATTGCCATAATTTTTGCTTCTTCCGTTCTTTCGGTGCCGGCAATGATAGCTAAACCGTTCAATGATAATGTTTTTTTTGAAGCAATCGTCAATTGGTTGTCGCCGGGAGCACCGGTTTATTTGGTGCTTTACGCGGGACTTGTAATATTCTTCTGTTTTTTCTATACGGCTGTAGTGTTCAATCCTGTTGATGTAGCCGAGAATATCAAAAAATACGGAGGTTTTATTCCGGGTGTTCGTCCCGGGGAACCGACGGCAAAATTTATTGATTTTACTCTGACCAGAATAACTCTTGTCGGAGCTGTTTCCATCGCGGCAATAGCCGTTCTTCCGGATATTCTTATGAGGACGGTAAATATACCGTTCTATTTTGGGGGAACATCATTATTGATCGTTGTCGGCGTCGCGCTTGATACCATGAAACAGATAGAATCGCATCTTTTAATGCGCCACTATGATGGATTCATGAAAGACAGTAAATTGAAAAGCAGAGCGGGATTTTAATGAATATAATAATTTTGGGTGCTCCGGGCGCAGGGAAAGGAACCCTCTCGGATGCTCTTGTTAAAGAACTTGGTATTCCCAAAATTTCCACCGGGGACATGCTCCGCAAAGAAGTAAAAGACTGCACGCCCCTGGGGCTTAAGGCAAAAGAAATAATGGCCAGGGGTGCTCTGGTCTCGGATCAGATTATTAATGAACTATTAAGGAACAGAGTAAAACAAAATGACTGTAAAAAAGGTTTTATGCTTGATGGCTTTCCAAGGACCATTAATCAGGCGGAAGAACTTTTTAAGATAACGGAAGAGCTGGGGTACAAGATAGATCTTGTCATAGATCTTGTTGTTTCTGAAGAACTTATTGTAAAGCGGCTGACCAATAGAAGGGTCTGCAGAAAATGCGGGGGAAATTTTAACCTGTTTTCGTCACATTCTAAAAAACCCGGTATCTGTGATTTTTGCGGCGGCGAGCTCTACCAGCGGGCCGATGATAATGAAGCTACTATACGGAACCGTTTACAGGTCTATGCAAAAGACACTCAACCTTTAATTAATTATTACGCCAAAAAGGGCTTACTTACGGAATTGGCAGCGGATAACGGTGTCTTGGAAATGGTAAAAGCTTTTAAAAAGATCGTTATGGAACAAAAAATCAAATAATGCTGATCTTAAAAACAAAAGCGGAAATAGAGCAGATGAAAGTCAGCTCAAGAATAGCCGCGGAAGTGCTAAAAAGAATTGAAAAAGAAATATTCCCGGGAATTACCACCGGAGAACTTGATAGAATAGCAGAAGCCTTTATTAAAGAGAGGGGAGGGCAACCCAGTTTTAAGGGCTACCGGGGTTATCCCGCGAGTATCTGTACCTCTTTGAACGAAGAGGTGGTCCACGGTATCCCGGGGCTCAGGAAGCTGCAAGAGGGCGACCTTTTAAAAGTTGATGTGGGCGTTTTTAAAGAAGGCTTCCACGGAGATGTAACCGAAACCTACGCAGTCGGCAAGATCTCTTTAGAAGCTGAGAAAATTAAAGAAGTTACTAAAAAAGCTCTTTGTGCCGGTATAGACCGGGTTATTGAAGGCAGCAGGATAGGGGATATATCAAACGCGGTACAGCAATATGCTGAAGTTAACGGATTTACGGTGGTCCGGGATTTCACCGGGCACGGCATCGGCAGGAACCTGCATGAAGATCCGCAGGTGACTAACTTTGGAAAAGCCGGGACGGGCCTAAGGCTAAAAGAAGGAATGGTTTTTTGCCTTGAGCCCATGCTTAATGCGGGCAGTGCTGAAGTTGAAATACTAAATGATAGATGGACAGTGGTTACAAAAGACCGGAAATTATCGGCCCACTTTGAGCATACGATAGCAATAGTTGACGGGAAAGCCGAGGTTTTATCAAGGCTTTAAAAAAAGGGACTATGGCAAAAGAAGGCAATATAGAGGTCGAAGGAAAGATAATTGAGTCGCTGCCGAACGCTATGTTTCGGGTGGAACTTGACAAAGGCCATAAGGTATTAGCCCATATTTCGGGCAAGATGAGGATGCATTTCATCCGTCTGATACCCGGAGATCGGGTAAAGCTTGAGCTTTCACCTTACGATCTTACCAGGGGCAGAATAACGTATAGAATAGGGTAGGGAAAATGAAAGTAAGATCATCGGTAAAAAAGATCTGTGATAAATGTTCTGTAGTTAAAAGAAAGGGTGTTGTGAGAGTGCTTTGCTCTAACCCCAAACATAAACAGAGACAGGGGTAATATTCCAAGGAGGAGTAAATTGGCTAGGATCGCTGGCGTTGATTTGCAGAGGAACAAAAGAATTGAAATTGCGCTTTGTCATATTTTTGGCGTGGGCAGAGCTACCGCCCAAAAAATTTTAAAAGAAACGGGTGTTAATCCCGGGACCAAGGTCCATGAATTGACCGAAGGTGATATAAAGAAGATAAGAGAAGCCCTGCAGCGTATAAGGGTTGAGGGTGACCTGCGCCGGGACGTTGCCATGAATATTAAGCGTCTTATTGATATAGGTACTTACAGAGGACTCAGGCACAAGCGCGGTTTGCCGGTAAGAGGCCAAAGGACGAGGACTAACTCAAGAACAAGAAAAGGAAAGAGAAAGACAGTCGGAGTTATGAGAAAAGAAGTCAAAGCCATGATAGACAATACGGCAAAGAAGTAAATTAAGAAGGCGAGTTTAGAGAAATAAGGAGATAATTTCAATGGATGAAGCAAAAAAAGATATCAAACCGCAGGCGGCTCCTGTACCCGCCCCCGCAGCTCCCGGTTACGTGAAAGAGGCGAGAAAACCGGAAAGCAAGGCGATGAAAAAAGGTATTGCTCATATTTTTTCGAGTTTTAACAATACGATAGTTTCCTTATCTGATACTTCCGGGAAGGTAGCTGCTTGGGCCTCCTCCGGCAGCGCCGGGTTCAAAGGTTCAAGAAAAGGTACACCCTTCGCGGCCCAGCTCGCGGCAGAGAATGCCGCCAAGAAGGCCGTAGATAAAGGCTTTACGCACGTGGAAGTATTTGTAAAAGGCCCGGGTTCGGGCAGGGAATCAGCAATTAGAGCCTTACAGACTGCCGGGCTGAAAATTACTTTAATAAAAGATGTTACGCCTATCCCTCATAACGGGTGCAGGCCAAGGAAGAAAAGAAGAGTTTAACCTTGAGGAGGAATTAAGTTGGCTAGGATTACTGGTGCAAAATGCAGGTTGTGCAGAAGGGAAAAGATAAAACTTTTTTTGAAAGGTGACAGATGTTTTACCGGAAAATGCGCTATCGAGAAAAAAAGCGTACCTCCGGGACAGCATGGTAAGATGATGTCAAAACTTTCTGAATATGGTATACGTCTGAGAGAAAAACAGCGCGCAAAGAGGATCTATGGAATGAACGAGGGCCAGTTCAGGCGCTTCTTTTCCATTGCTTCCGATAAGAAAGGAGTTACCGGCGAATACCTGTTAAAGCTGCTTGAAAGCCGTCTTGATTCCGTTGTCTATAAAGCGGGTTTTATGCCTTCCAGGGATGCTGCAAAGCTTTTTGTGCTTCATGGACATGTTCAGATCAATGGCAAACCGGTAAATGTGGCTTCATATATACTGAAACCGGGTGATGTTATTACCGTAAGGCCTAAATCCAAGGAATTAAAGGTAATTAAATCAAGCATAGAGAGAACAAAAGAAAGAGGCGGAATTAATTCCGGTGCCTGGCTTGATGTTGATTTTGATAATTTAAAGATAACTTTTAAGAAGATGCCGGAAGACAGCGAAATAGGCTCTATCTTAAATATGAAATTGATCGTGGAATTCTATAACAGATAAGTTATTAGCACAGTTCCTTTATAATAAACAAGAGAACTGCCTGGTGAAATGCACTAAAACGCATTAAGGGGGATAAACTATGAAGTGGAAAAGAATGGAGATGCCCAAAAGCATGGAAATTGATTCCGGGACCCTTACAGAGACATATGGCAAATTCATTGCTGAACCTTTTGAAAGGGGCTATGGGCAGACAGTAGGGACTGCTTTACGGAGAGTACTGCTTTCCTCGATACAGACCGCGGCCATTACCTCAATGAAAATAGAGAATGTTCTTCATGAGTTTGGGACCATAAAAGGCGTGGCGGAAGATGTAACTCAGATCATCTTGAATGTTAAACAAATAAAGATAAAATTGCTGGGAAATAGCCCCAGAAAAATGCACCTTAAAGTGGAAGGCGAGAAGACGGTAACTGCCGGGGATATTTCTTCGGATTCTGAAGTAGAGATAGTTAATCCGGAGCTGGTAATTGCAACTCTTACTTCAGCGGTTTCAAAACTTGAGATAGAATTTACCATAGACACGGGAAGAGGCTATGTAATAAGTGAAGATAATAAAAAAGAAGATGACGCCATAGGCGTTATAGCGGTTGATTCCATCTTTACACCCGTTACCAGAGTGAACTATACGGTTGAAAATACCAGGGTCGGGCAGCGTACTGATTTTGAAAAACTTATTCTTGAGATCTGGACCGATGGCAGAATAAAACCTGAGGATGCGCTTTCTTATTCCGCGAAAATAATGAAAGAACATCTTACCGTTTTTATAGGGGATGACGGCGAATTAGTAATGGAGGAAGAAAATTCTGTTGATAAAAACGCGGTTCATATGGAAGAGATCCTAAAAAAGAGCGTTGATGAGCTCGAGCTTTCTGTAAGATCCGCAAACTGCCTTAAGGTAGCCGGTATTAAATACATCGGAGAACTGGTTACCAAGAGTGAACCTGAGATGCTCAAATACAGGAATTTTGGCAAAAAATCTCTAAAAGAAATAAGCGAAATACTTAAGGGCATGGGTCTTTCATTTAACATGGATCTCAATTCTCCGGATATTCCCGAAGATTGCGATATATCCGAAGACGTGACCCCGATTTATATTGAAAAAGAAAAGCCATACAAAAAGAAGTAGGAGCAAATTATGAGGCATAGAGTAGGCGGTAATAGATTAAGCAGGGTGTACGAACCAAGGAAGGCACTTCTTAGAAATCTTGCTACATCGCTTTTTAAAGCAGAGAGGATCGAGACAACCCTGCCAAAAGCAAAAGAATTACGAAAGAATGCCGAAAAATTAATTACCTTGGCGAAGAAGGGCGGTTTGGCAAATATACGCCTTATCAATGAATCTATCAAAGAAAAGAGCGTGCTTTTTAAACTCTTGAACGTAATAGCCCCGCGTTTTAAGGACAGGAATGGCGGCTATACAAGGATACTAAAGCTCAAGAATAGAAAAGGCGATGACGCGCTTATCTGCATGATAGAGCTGGTTGTCAGGCAAAAAAGGGAGAAAAAAGTCAAAAAGGGTGAAAAACATGAAGAAAAAGCTAAAGAAAGTGAAATAACTGAAAAAAAATAGCTTTTGCAAAAAAAACAGTAGTTGTATTTTAGCTATATGATAAAAGGGTTTCCTTGCTTGGGAACCCTTTTTTATTAAATAAACATTTGACAAATAATCCTATTTTATATAATATAGTAGGCGGACAGGGTTATTTTAAAAATATTGAACACATTTCATGTTAATAAAGCTTAAATGCACTGGGTAATAAATGATTTTTGTGCGGTATAGAATGCATGACGGCAGCAGATAAATTGTTCTTTAAAATTTAAGTATGAGAAGAGAAGCCGGCTTTCCCGGGTTCATGCTTCAAACAAACAAAGGCAGTGTGGATAACTCTTATGACCAAAACTGAAAGGCTGATACTTTATAATATGTCCGGAGTTTCCCCTGCAAACTTCAGGAAGCTTCTTGATAAATATGGAGCACTTGAAAATATCAGGCAAGAGGATTTGGATAAACTTTTTGATAAAAAGAAACTCCTTCACAAAGAACTGGACAAGGAACTGAAACAGATCAGGAAAGAAGGCGTGAAGGTCCTGACTTATGAAGATGAGGAATATCCGGCTTCTTTGAAATATATAAGTGATCCTCCCTACGTGTTGTATGTTAAGGGTGCTTTTAAAAAGGAAGATAGTATCTCTATCGGTGTTGTGGGCTGCAGGAATCCTACAACTTACGGGAAGATCTGTACTGAAAAATTAACCACAAAGCTTGTACAGAGGGGATTCACCGTTGTAAGCGGCCTGGCAAGAGGAATAGATACAATTTGCCATAATACTGCGGTAAGAATGAAACGAAGGAATATAGCAGTGCTCGGTAACGGTTTTAGCAGGCTCTATCCCCAGGAAAACAGGGGGCTTGCCGAAGAAATTGCGCGGTGCGGAGCTGTGGTAAGCGAATTTTCTATATTTACGGAACCTGATAGATTTAATTTCCCCAGGCGCAACAGAGTAATAAGCGGGCTGTCGCTTGGAACACTGGTTATTGAGGCAGGAGAAAAAAGCGGCGCGCTGATAACGGCAAAATATGCCCTTGAACAATGCCGTGAAGTATTCGCTCTTCCCGGGAATATTACAAGCGAAGAGAGCCGGGGCACAAATTCCCTGATAAAGCAGGGCGCAAAGCTTGTAACAGATGTGGAAGATATCATTGAAGAATTAAAAGATGCGCTGCCTGAGGAATTCCTGAATATTAAGGGACAGGCTGAACTGGGAAATATGGTTCTTTCTGAAAGAGAGAATACGGTGTTTGCTTCGTTAAATAATGAACCCATGCATATAGATGAGGTGACAACAAGGACAAAGCTCGCTTCCGGAGTATTAGCCGCGGTGCTTATCAGTCTTGAAATGAAAGGTTTTATTAAACAGTTTCCCGGAAAAATGTTCGTAAAAATAATATAATATTTAAAAGGAGCGTTAAATTGAAAAAGCTTATTATTGTGGAGTCCCCTACAAAAGTGCACACGATAAGTAAATTTCTGGGGAAAGATTACACGGTGCGGGCGTCTATGGGGCATATAATTGATCTGCCGAAAAGTAAACTTGGTATTGATATAGAAAATAATTTTGAGCCAAAATACATAGTAATGATGAAAAAGCGGACTATTCTCAAGGACATCAAAGAAGCCGCGGATAAAGTTGATGTGGTCTATCTCGCGACCGACCCGGACCGGGAAGGTGAAGCTATCAGCTGGCATTTAAGAAATTCAATTATGGAAGAAAAAAAGAAAAAAACAAAAGGAAAGAAAACTACGGGTGAAAGAGAACTGAAAAATAAGAAAACTTACAGGGTTGTTTTTAATGAAATAACCAAAAAGGCCGTAATGGAGGCTATTGAGCATCCCAAAGAAATTGATATGAATCTGGTCTATGCTCAACAGTCAAGAAGGATCCTGGACCGGCTTGTGGGCTATATGATCTCTCCGCTTTTGTGGAAAAACGTCCAGAGCGGGCTTTCTGCCGGCAGGGTACAGTCCGTAGCTTTAAGGATGATCTGTGAGAGGGAAAAAGAAATTTTGGGATTTAAGCCTGAAGAATACTGGTCGATCGAAGCCCTTTTAAAAGGTGAAAATCCCCCGCAATTTGTGGCGAAACTTAACCGTATTAACGGTGAGAAATTCAAGATCCTAACTAAAGAAGAAGGCGATAAAATAGTAGAAGAATGTAAAAAGCGCGAGTTTATTGTAAAAAGTATAGAGAATAAAGAGAAAAACCGCTATGCCCCGGCGCCTTTCATTACTTCAACATTACAGCAGGAAGCCTCTAAGAAACTGGGTTTTACTTCAAGAAAAACCATGATGATCGCCCAGCAGCTTTATGAAGGCCTGAACATCGGGGAGGAAGGAGAAGTAGGCCTTATTACTTATATGAGGACCGATTCAGTGAGAATTGCCGATGAAGCGCTCGCTGAAGTCAGAGGTTTAATAGAAAATTTATTCGGGAAAGAAAATCTTCCGGAGAAACCCAATTTCTATAAAAATAAAAAAAATTCTCAGGATGCGCATGAAGCTATCAGGCCCTCCTCGTGTTTAAGGGAGCCAGATAAGATAAAGGCCTTCCTCTCCAGGGACCAGTACCGCTTATACGCGCTTATTTGGAAAAGATTTGTGGCCTGCCAGATGAAACCCGCGATACTTGAGTTAACAAATGCTGATATAGAGGCAGGGATCTATATGTTCCGCGCAAACGGAACGGTGATCAAATTTAAAGGGTTTCTTGCCGTATACGGGATAGAAGATGAAGATGACAGAGAAGAAAAACCGGCTGAAGTTGTTTCCGGAGAGGAAAAAGAGACCACCAGGGAGAAAGTATTGCCAAAACTCTCTGAAAAAGAGAAACTGGAGCTTCTTGAACTGACCGGTAATCAGCATTTTACGGAACCACCGGCAAGATATAATGATGCTTCTCTGGTAAAAGCACTGGAAGAAAATAATATCGGCCGCCCGTCAACATATTCTCCGATAATTTCCACGCTCCTGGACAGGAACTATATTGAAAGAATAGAAAAGAGATTTAAACCCACGGAACTGGGGGAGCTGGTAGATGATATTTTGATAAAGACCTTCCCTGATATTCTTAATATAGAATTTACCGCGAACATGGAAGAAAAACTTGATAAAGTAGAAGACGGGGGAACCGACTGGGTCTCCGTGATCAAGGAGTTCTACGGCCCGTTTTCAGCGGATCTCTTGAAAGCTTCGAGTATCATGGGGGATATGAAAAAGGACCGGGACGGAGAAACAGGTAAAATGTGCGATGCCGTTTACCGTAAGAATTCTGAGGGCCTGCCGGTGAAAATATCTGAAGCGGAGGAAGCCCTTCTCTCGACAGAGGAAAAGAAAGAGCTGGTCCGCTGCGGAAAATCTATGGTCGTAAAATGGGGCGCAAGCGGCAGATTCCTTGCCTGTTCCGGTTTTCCGGAGTGTAAAAATACAAAATCTCTGGACGGACAGGAAGGAGAAGAAAAGGATGAGCTGAGCAATACTCCCTGTGATGCTGTTTATTTAAAGACGGACCTTGGCCTGGTCAGAGTAAATAAAGCCAATCCTGTGCCTCCCGGGCAGGAAGAGAATGTCATTAAATGCGACGGCAAAATTGTCGTAAAGTTTGGCAGGTTCGGAAAGTTCTACGCGTGTGAAAAGTACCCGTTATGCAAGAATACCAAAAGTATCGGAATAGGCGTCAAATGTCCTAAACCGGAATGCGGCGGAGATGTTGTGATGCGCCGGGGAAAGAAAGGCGCTTTTTATGGCTGTTCCAAGTATCCCGATTGTGATTTTATCTGTAATTTGAAACCCCTGGAAAGAAAATGCCCCAAATGCGGTTTTAGTGTTATGGCAAAATTTAAAGATAAATTCAGATGTTTAAACAAGGAATGCAAACACGAAGAAGATAATGCAGAAACTAATTAAAGAGTTCCTTGATTATCTCCGGATCGAGAAAAATTATTCTGAGAATACTGCGGTAAATTATGCCGCGGACTTAAAACAATTTTTTGAACTTTGTCAGGAAAAAAATAACATTAAGAATTTGACCGGAATAAATATCCGGGAATTTGTCGTTGAATTGACCTTAAAAAAGTACGGAAAAGCGAGTATCGAAAGAAAACTGGCAACTCTTAAAAGTTTCTTCAGTTATCTTAAGAAGGAAGAGCTCATTGATATTAATCCCGCGGATAATATAACTTTTCCAAAGAAAGACCGCAAACTTCCGCGCTTTCTTGAAGCGGAAGAAATGGGTAAATTCCTTGATTCTATAAAGGGAAGCAAAGTTGAAGATAAGAGAGACCGTGCGCTACTTGAGACCCTTTATTCGACGGGGATAAGAGTCAGTGAATTGACAGGGCTGGATATAATTGATGTCGATCAGGTAAACAAGCTTATAAAAGTGCTTGGCAAAGGCGGTAAAGAGAGGATCGTTCCACTCGGAGAAAAGGCAAACCGGTCTATTGCTGAATATTTGACTGCCAGGGGGCAGCTGCCCGGCAGCGGAGCGCTTTTTTTAAATAATAAATTGAAACGGCTGGATACCAGAACTGTCAGGCATATTCTTGATAAATGGTCGAAAGAGACGAAATTGGGGAAACATATCAGCCCCCATTCCATAAGGCATAGTTTTGCCACGCATCTTTTAGACCGCGGCGCCGATCTAAGAAGCGTTCAGGAACTGCTCGGGCATTCAAATCTGTCAACAACACAGATCTATACGCATGTTACAAAAGAAAAGTTAAAAAGTGTATACGATAAAGCGCATCCGCGCGCATAGTTTTACCATTAAAGACACGTGCTAAATAAAAAAAGGCTGACTATGGAAAAGTTAATAGCAAAAGCGGACATACTGATAGAAGCCCTGCCTTATATCAGGAAATTCTGCGGAAAAACATTCGTTGTTAAATTTGGCGGGAAAGCTATGCTGGAAGCTTCCTTCAAGGCTTCGGTGGTGGAAGATATTGCCTTGCTGAAGTATATCGGAGTAAATACTATTGTCGTGCATGGCGGGGGTCCGGAGATAACTTCAGCCATTGAAAAAACAGGCAGGAAAACAGAATTTATAAATGGCCTGAGAGTTACTGATAAAGAAACAATGACTATTGTTGAATCCGTTCTTATGAACAGGGTCAATAAGGAAATTGTCTCCCTCTTTAAGAAGCATCACGGAAAAGCGGGAGGGTACTCAGGAAAAGAACACGGGCTTATTGCTGCAAAGCAAATGGATCCCGCGCTTGGCTATGTGGGAAAAATTGAGCATATTGACCTTTCTTTCTTAGAGAAAAACTCTGACCAGATCCACGTTATTGCGCCAATAGGCCGGGGTAAGGACGGGCAGTCCTATAATATTAATGCTGATGATGCTGCAGCGGAGATCGCAATTGCGGCAAAAGCTGAAAAACTCCTTATTTTGACCGATGTTAACGGAGTCCTGGACCGCGAAAAAAAACTTCTTTCTACTATTCGCGTGTCTGAGGTCAAGAAATTGGTCGAAGAAGGTGTTTTAGCCGGCGGGATGATACCTAAAGTAACCGGGGCGGCTTCTGCGGTACAAAGAGGCGTCAAGAAGGTTCATATTATTAACGGGAACATCAAACATTCTTTGTTATTGGAGATATTTACAGACAAGGGTATCGGGACCGAGATCCTGTAACGGGAGCATTTTGATGGAAAAGCTTGTAGAATTTAGGAACAAAGGGCAGAAATTATTTGGAATTATGCACTATCCGGATAATTCTGCAAAGAAGAAAGTGCCCTGTGTTACCCTGTTCCATGGTTTTACCGGTAACCGCTCGGAAGATCATTTTTTATTCACAAAACTGGCGAGAGCCCTGGCAAAGCAGGGGATCGCGGTATTCAGGTTTGATTTCAGGGGGTCCGGGGATTCAGAAGGTGCTTTTTCTGATATGACCCTGGAGGAAGAGTTGAGCGATGCAAAAGCCGCGCTGGATTTTGTAAAGACCCAAAAAAATATTGAGCCGGACCGGCTTGGTCTCCTGGGTTTGTCAATGGGCGGTTTTGTCTGCGCGTATACCGCGGGGAATTATCCCGGCATAAAAAGCGCTGTTTTAATGAGCGCGGTGGCCCGTTTCTGGCATCTTTGGCGGGAACGTTTGAATAAAGGCGGGAAGAACACGCTTGCGGACGGCAGTATTGTTTTCGGGGGTTTTAAACTAAATAAGGATTTTCTTAAAGTTATTAAAAAATATGACGGCCTTAATCTAAAAGGCATTATGAGTTTTGAGCAGCCGTTGCTGATCCTTCACGGAGAAAATGATCCCGTGGTACCGGTAGTTGACGGCAAGTTGTATTTTGAGATATCCACGTCACTTATCAAGAAACTAAAGATAATTAATAATGCGGGCCATACCTTTGGTTCAAGAGAAAGCGAAAGGAAAGCAATAAGTTACACCGTAAAATGGTTTAAAGAAACACTTTGAGCAGGGGCTCTTCGCTCCCTGAGCGCGTAATATATCGAAAATATTAATACGCTGCTTGGATAATATTTAGGATAAAAAAACATACAAAAGGAAATTATGAAAACTGAAGAAATCATTGCATTAGAAAAAAAATATATATTTCAGACCTATTCCCGGTATCCTGTTGTCATTACAAAGGGAAAGGGCGTGAAAGTTTTTGACAATAATGGCCGGAAATATCTGGATTTCCTGGGTGGCATAGCAGTGGATACCCTCGGGCACTGTCACCCAAAAGTTACCTCCGCGGTAAGAAATCAGCTTAACAAGTTGGTCCATATTTCAAATCTCTATTATACTATCCCGCAGGTCAAACTGGCAAAACTGGTTTGCCGGCTCTCGGGCCTGGACCGTTGTTTTTTTGCCAATTCAGGCGCGGAAGCCAATGAAGCCGCGATAAAACTGGCAAGAAAGTACGCCAAAGAAAAATTAGGGCCGGATAAATATGAAATAATTACCGCCAGGGGTTCATTTCACGGGCGCACCATGGCCACGCTTACGGCTACGGCGCAGGAGAAGATACACAAAGGGTTTGAACCTTTATTACCCGGGTTTAAGTATGTAAATTATAATGATATTGAAGATATAAAAAGTGCAATAAATGCAAATACCTGCGCGGTGCTTCTTGAGCCTGTGCAGGGTGAAGGCGGGGTAATTGTTCCTTCAAAAGATTATTTGCACCAGGTACGCCGGCTTTGTGACGAGAAAGGCCTGCTCCTGATCCTTGATGAAATTCAGACCGGGGTCGGCCGTACCGGCAGTTTTTTCGCTTTTCAAGAATTTAATATTAAACCCGATATTTTTACCGTGGCAAAGGGTATTGGAGGCGGGTTACCGCTGGGGCTCATGCTGGCTTCAGAAAAAGTTGCCTCAAGTTTTACTCCCGGAAGCCATGGTTCCACCTTTGGCGGCGGGCCGGTTGTTTGCTCCGCCGGGCTGGCTGTTCTTGAGACCATTATCAAATGCAAGCTTCTAAAGAACGCTAAAGAGACAGGAGCTTATTTTATTGAAAAACTGAACTCTTTAAAGGTAAAATATAAGTCAATAAAAGAAGCACGCGGCATGGGGCTTATGCTGGGTTTGGAACTGACTTTTCCGGCAAAAGAACTCACCTTCAAGCTGCTTGAGCGCGGATTTATTATTAATTGCACCAATGAAAACGTGCTCCGGTTTTTACCCCCGCTTATAGTTACCAGAAAACAGGTGAATGAGCTGGTTACGGCGCTGGATGAAACATTTAAAGAACTAAAAATACAATAAGAACAGGAGTTTTACGGATGAATTTAAAGATCAAGGATTTTTTAAGCATTACGGACCTGAAAAAAGAAGAATTATTGTTCGTTCTTAAGACGGCAAAGGATTTCAAATCCGGAAAATTGAAAGCAGATTCTTTGAAAGAAAAATCTGTCGCAATGATCTTTGAAAAACCGTCAACAAGGACCCGTCTTTCTTTTCAAACAGCCATATATGAACTCGGCGGCCAGCCTATAAATCTTAATTCAACGGAGATGCAGCTTTCGCGCGGGGAGACAGTTCATGATACTGCCAAGGTCATAAGCCGCTATGTTCATGCCATCACCCTGCGCACGTTTGAGCACAGCCGGGTCGTTGAACTTGCGAAGCATGCCACCGTGCCCGTAATAAATGCCCTTTCAGATTTTGAGCATCCCTGCCAGATACTGGCAGACCTGCAGACGATGGAAGAAAAAACAGGCCTTCAGGGGATCAAAGCGGTATTTGTCGGAGACGGTGACAACAATGTCACGAATTCCTTTATCTTTGCGTGCGCCATCCTGGGAATACCTTTGACCGTGGCCTGCCCAAAAAAATATTCTCCCAAAAAAGCGGTAATAGAGAAAGCAAGAAGCTTGAGTAAAAATATGGGTTTGAGCATTACAGATGATCCAAAAGCCGCCGTAAAGGATGCCGATGTTATTTATACGGACGTATGGATAAGTATGGGTATGGAAAAAGAAAGCGCAGAGCGTAAAAAAGCCTTTATGCCCTTCCAGGTGAACAGCAAACTTATGAGTTATGCAGGGGAAAGTAATTATATCATTATGCATGACCTGCCGGCTCACCGGGGAGAGGAAATAACCGATGAGATAATAGACGGGCCTCATTCTGTGGTGTTTGATGAAGCAGAAAACAGGAAACACGCGCAGAAGGCAATATTGCATCTGCTAATGACCCGTAATATCAACAAGAGATAAATGGAGGCATAAAATGAATTCTATTAAAAAAGTGGTGCTGGCCTATTCCGGAGGCCTTGATACGTCAATCATTATTCCCTGGCTGAAAGAAAACTACAATTGTGAAGTTATAGCTTGCGCGGTTGATGTCGGGCAGGGAGAAGAACTTTCCCCGCTGCGCAAAAAAGCGATCAAAACCGGTGCCAGTAAAATATACATAATAGACGCTAAAAAGGAATTTGTAACAGATTTTATTTGGCCTGTCCTGAAAGCAAATGCCGTTTATGAAGGGCGTTATTTGCTGGGAACTTCTTTTGCCCGCCCGCTAATTGCAAGTAAAATAGTGGAGGTGGCAAAGAAAGAAAAAGCCGATGCGGTCTGTCATGGCGCAACAGGGAAAGGCAATGATCAGGTCCGGTTTGAACTTACTTTTAAGGCTTTGGATCCGGACTTAAAGATCATTGCACCCTGGCGGGAATGGAATTTGAAATCCCGCGAAGAAGAGGTAGAATACGCGGGAGCAAGGGGCATACCGGTTCCGGTAACCAAAAAAAAGCCGTACAGTATGGATAGAAATCTCTGGCATATAAGTTATGAGGGCGGAATACTGGAAGACACCTGGAACGAATATGATGAGGATATGTTCCTGTACACTGTTTCTCCGGAAAAGGCCCCTGCTAAACCGGCCTTTATTGAACTCTATTTTGAAAAGGGTATTCCCAAAAAAATAAACGGTAAAACGTATGGGCCTGTAGAAATGATCTTTAAATTAAATGAACTTGCCGGAAAAAACGGTGTTGGACGCATAGACATAGTTGAAAATCGCCTGGTTGGCATGAAATCCCGCGGCGTCTATGAAACCCCGGGCGGGACCGTGCTCCATACGGCCTTAAGGGATCTGGAAGCAATAACTCTGGACCGTGACACCTTGCATTACAAAGAATTAATAGCCCCGCGCTACGCCGAGCTGGTCTACAACGGGCAATGGCATTCAGGATTAAGAAGAGCTTTTGATGCCTTCGTCAGCTACGCCGAACGTAATGTGACCGGGACAGTAAAATTAAAACTTTACAAAGGCAGCTGCATGGCCGTGGCCAGAAAATCTGAATATTCGCTCTATGATAAGAATATTGCCACTTTCAGCAAAGATGAAATGTACAATCATAAGGACGCCGAGGGGTTTATTAATCTTTTTGGCCTGCCTACAAAGGTAGAAGCTATTCTTAAAAAAGCCGGGAAATTCAAATAGCGCAGTCAGAATATTTAAGCCGCGTAAACTTTCATTTTTACGCGGCTTTTTATACAAATAAGCTGCATTAAAGGTAAAACTCAATTCTCTTTCATTTGTCAGCATATATGCTTTTCTTGACCCAGGGCTAAATAAAGCAATTGACCGTGCCGTATTTATCAAGAAAAAAGTGAAAAATATATGTCAAAAGTGATATAATATTAAGAAATTATTACAAAATTAAAGTCTGGCAATAAACTTATATCCAAGGATATAAATAATATGAAATTATGGGGCGGGCGTTTTAAAATGGTTCCTGACAAACTGGCGGAGAAATTCACCGCATCTGTTTCCTTTGACGGCCGGCTTGCAAAATATGATTGCCTGGGCAGTATTGCCCATGTGAAAATGCTCGGCCGGCAGAAAATTATTTCAAAAACTGAGGCTTCAAAAATAATAAAAGCGCTGAATAACATTCTCGTGAAAATAGGGTCCGGTAGGTTTAAGACGGATACTTCCTGTGAAGACATACATACCGTAATAGAGAAAGAGGTCATAAAGCTTGCCGGTGAAGCCGGGAAAAAAATGCACACCGCGCGAAGCCGCAATGACCAGATAGCCCTGGATGAAAAACTTTATCTCAAAGAAACAATTGATAATATAATAATTAAAATTAAAAAGTCCATAAAAAGTTTTAAAGGTTTTGCTGGGAAAAACAAAGGGCTTTTGATCCCGGGTTTTACGCATATGCAGCACGCGCAGACGGTCAAGTTTGAAAAATATGCCGGGGCCTATATAGAGATGCTGGAGCGCGATATTTCACGTTTTAAGGATGTTTACAAACGCGCAAATTATATGCCGCTTGGCGCTTGTGCTTTGGCGGGGACTTCTTTCCCGATAGACCGCGCTATGGTCTCAGCTGAGCTGGGTTTTACAATGCCGACAAAAAATACCCTGGATTCGGTCTCGGACCGGGATCATATCATAGAATTTATTTCTGCCTGCGCGCTGCTCTCGATGCATTTGAGCCGGTTCGCGGAAGAGATGATCCTCTGGTCCACAAAAGAATTTGCCTATATTGAGATAAGCGATGCTTATACAACAGGAAGCAGTATCATGCCTCAAAAGAAAAATCCGGATATTTTTGAGCTTATCCGGGGCCGTACCGGGCGCGTGTACGGCGGGCTTATGGGCATGCTTACTCTGATGAAAGGCCTTCCGCTTACTTATAACAGCGACATGCAGGAGGATAAGATACATTTATTCTCGGTCGCGGATTCCATACAGGATTCGCTTGATATTTTTGAAGCCGTGGTTAAGAATATAAAGCTTAAACCGGAGAACATCAAGCGGTCTATGTATAAAGATTTTTCTGAAGCTGTCGAGGTGGCCAACTATCTTACAAAAAAAGGCCTGAATTTTAAGGATGCGCATACCATAACAGGCAAACTTGTTCTTTATTGCATGGAAAAAGATAAAGACCTTAAGGAACTTTCTATCGAAAATTTCAAGAAATATTCAAAATTATTCAAGGAAGATATATTTAATGTCTTTAAGGCCAAATAATATATGCTTGATCAGTCGCTAAAAGAGTTTATAGCCGTACTTGATTACGGTTCGCAGTACAATCAATTGATCGCCAGAAGGGTAAGGGAAAACAATGTTTACTGTGAGATCCTGCCCCCGGCGACCACGGCTGAAACACTTAAGAAGATCCCAAGACTTAAAGGAATAATACTTTCCGGCGGGCCGGCAAGTGTTTATGAAGAGAATGCTCCGGGCATAGATCCGGAAATTCTTAAAATAGGGGTGCCTATACTCGGTATTTGTTATGGCATGCAGCTTATTTCGCAGACGCTGGGCGGAAAAGTTATGAAAGCGGAAAAGAGAGAATACGGCCTTTCAAAACTCCTGATCAAGGATTTTTCCGATCTTCTCTGGAATTTAAGATCAACCCTGGATGTTTGGATGAGCCATGGCGATCAGGTTACCCGGCTTCCCCAGGGGTTTGAACCCATTGCCTATACTATGACCTGCCCTTTTGGAGCTATTCGCAACCGTGTAAAACAAATTTACGGAGTGCAGTTCCACCCCGAAGTTATTCACACGCAAAACGGCAAAGATATAATAAAGAATTTCCTTATGAAGATCTGCCATTGTTCCGGCGACTGGACGATGAAGAATTATGTCAAAGATGCCATAGAAAATATACGAAAAACAGCCGGGGAAAAAAAAGTTATTTGCGGGCTTTCCGGAGGAGTGGACTCTTCTGTTGTAGCTGTACTGATCCATAAGGCCATTGGAGATAATTTGCACTGCGTATTTGTTAATAACGGGATGCTTCGAAAAGGCGAACCGGAGGCGGTGTTAAAAACTTTCAGGGATGGTTTTAAGATCAATCTCCATTATGCTGATGCTTCAGACAGGTTCCTTGACAAACTGAAAGGAGTGGTCAATCCTGAACAAAAGAGAAAGATAATAGGCCACGAGTTTATCAGGGTCTTTGAAGATGAGGCGGAAAAACTGGGTAATATCGGGTTTTTGGCCCAGGGTACGCTTTATCCGGATGTTATTGAAAGTATCTCAACAAAAGGCCCGTCGGCTGTGATCAAGTCGCATCATAATGTCGGAGGTTTGCCGAAAGACCTGAAATTCAGCCTTATTGAGCCCCTTAAAGAACTTTTTAAAGATGAAGTAAGGATCCTTGGCAAGGAACTGGGTATCCCTGACGAAATACTATGGAGACAGCCGTTCCCCGGTCCGGGCCTGGCAGTACGGATACTGGGAGAAGTTTCCCCTGAAAATCTTGAAATCTTAAAGAATGCGGATAGTATAATAATAGAGGAGATCAAGCGGGCCAAGCTGTACAGGTCCATCTGGCAGTCTTTCGGAGTTTTATTGCCGATAAAGACTGTGGGCGTTATGGGGGATGAACGTACTTACGATAATGTGATTGCGCTTAGAGCGGTAGAGAGCCAGGATGGTATGACCGCGGACTGGGTGAAACTGCCTTACGAAGTTATGAACACCATATCTGATAGAATAGTAAATGAGGTCCGTGGAGTTAACCGGGTAGTTTATGATATAACCAGTAAACCGCCGTCCACCATAGAATGGGAATGAAAAGGATCCCGCCGCCCCCGCAAGCCGGGGGATTTTGCTTATAAAAGGATATGAAAAAAGAAGATGAATACCCGCGAGATACGCAAACGGATAGCTAGCATAAAAAAGACCCAGCAGATAACTAAGGCAATGAAAATGGTTGCTGCAGTCAGATATCGAAAAGCGCTACAGAACCTTACCGCTAACCGGCCATACAGACAGGAGATGGAATATATTATCGGTGATCTTATTGCCAAAAAAAATGATAATTATGAACACCCGTATTTTATTGCCCGTAAGAAAGCAGAGAAAGAACTCCTGATCCTGATAACTTCAGACAAAGGGTTTTGCGGCAGCTTTAACAGCACTTTGCTGAAAAATTGCCTCAAGCAGCTCCGGTTAAACGGTTCGGGCACAGACGTTATAGCTCTGGGAAAGAAAGGCAGGGACTTTCTGGGTGCCAGAGGCTTCAGCGCTATGGCCGAATATAACGGTGTTATGAATGCTCTTAATTACGTTTCCGCGGATAAAATAGTTAAAGAGATCCTTTTAAAGTTTTTTTCCGGAAATTATAAAGAAGTGACAATTATGTATAATGAGTTTAAGGTTGTCACCCAGGCAAAAACAAAGATCTTTAAATTGCTGCCGCTTGCTACAGGCGGCAAAAAAACCTTGAGTTCAGAATTCATATTTGAGCCGGACCTTAAGAGCTTGCTTGAAGAACTCCTGCCAAAATATATAAGTGTTATTTTTTACGGCATCCTGCTTGAATCTAATGCGGCAGAACAGGGCCTGCGCATGACCTCAATGGAACAGGCAACCAAGAATACTGAAGAATTGATGAAGAAATTGACGCTTCAATATAATAAAGTAAGACAGGGTAATATCACAAAAGAACTTAACGATCTGGTGGGAGGGGCGGCTGCCGTAAGCTGACGGCTGCACTGCCGTTCTGCCGGAAAAAGTAAGGGATAATTGCTTTTAATTGTCAAACAGGAGAAATTTATGTCTGATCAGAATATTGGCTTTGTAGCGCAGATCATCGGAGTCGTAGTCGATGTTGAATTCCCCTCCGGCAAGCTTCCTGGAATTTATACAGCCATCCGTATCCAAAGGGATATTCCCGGTGATTACGGCAGTATGGAAATACTTGCTGAAGTCCAGCAGCACCTGGGGGATAATACCGTAAGGGCTGTGGCAATGTCTTCTACAGATGGTTTGAAAAAAGGTTCAAAGGTCATTAACACCGGAAAAGGAATTTCAGTTCCCGTGGGCAGGGAAACACTGGGCAGGATATTTAATATTCTGGGTGAACCCATTGACCAATTGGGGGAGGTAAACACGGTTAAAAGAAATCCCATTCACAGGGAGCCCCCGTCCTTTGAGGAACAGGATACGAAAGTATCCATGCTTGAGACCGGGTTAAAAGTGGTTGATATGCTGGCACCTTATCCGAAGGGTGGAAAGATAGGCCTGTTCGGCGGGGCCGGGGTCGGAAAAACAGTTATTATCATGGAACTTATCAGGAATATTGCCACCCAGCACGGCGGGTTTTCTGTTTTTGCCGGTGTAGGGGAAAGAACCAGAGAGGGTAACGATCTTTGGCTCTCCATGAAAGAATCCGGCGTCATAGATAAGACCGCAATGGTTTTTGGACAGATGAATGAACCCCCCGGAGCGAGGCTCAGGGTCGCTCTTTCAGGCCTGACAATGGCGGAATACTTTCGTGATGAAGAAGGCCAGGATGTGCTGCTTTTTATAGATAATATTTTTAGATTTGTGCAGGCAGGTTCTGAAGTTTCAGCCCTGCTGGGCCGTATGCCTTCAGCCGTGGGGTACCAGCCTACGCTAAGCACGGAAATGGGAGCTCTTCAAGAAAGAATAACTTCAACAAAAAAAGGTTCTATTACTTCCGTGCAGGCTATTTATGTGCCTGCCGACGATCTGACTGATCCGGCTCCGGCAACCTCATTTTCGCATCTGGATGCCACTACCGTCCTTTCCCGGGCGATCGTGGATATCGGTATATATCCTTCAGTAGATCCTCTGGATTCTACTTCAAAAATACTTGATCCAAATATTGTGGGGGCGGAACATTACGCGGTTGCGCGCGGGGTACAGAAGATCTTGCAGAGATACAAGGACCTGCAGGATATTATAGCGATACTCGGGATAGATGAACTTTCAGAAGAAGACAAAACAGTCGTTAACAGAGCCAGGAGAGTCCAGAAATTCCTCTCGCAGCCGATGTTCGTAGCGGAGGCGTTCACCGGAATGGCCGGTAAATATGTGCCTGTTAAAGACACAATTAAAGGTTTTAAAGAGATCATTGAAGGAAAACATGACGAGCTTCCGGAGCAGGCTTTTTATATGGCAGGCGCCATAGAGGAAGTAATTGAAAAAGCGGCGCAAATGAAAGTTGAAGGGTATAATTAGCTTGCGGAGCGTTAATAATTCAGCTGGTTTTAGGAAAATATGAGTGAAAAAACTTTTATACTGGAAATACTGACACCGGACCGTCAAGTTTTTAAAGGTGCGGTTACTTCTCTTGAAGCGCCCTCTCCTCTGGGTAATTTTGGAGTGCTGAGAAACCATACTCCCCTGATCTCGCTGCTAAAAAAGGGTAAAATAATATATAAATATGGAAAAGAGATCAATGAACTCCAAATTGAAAGCGGTTTTGTGGAAGTCTTGACCGATAAGGTAAGAATACTGGTAGAGGGGTGCTCTTAATGACGGAAGAAAGGGAAGAAATAGAAAAAATAAAGGTTAGACTGGAAGAAATATGGAGGTATCTTTGACCTGTCAAGAAAGCAGGACAGGGTCAAAGAAATAGATAAACTCGCGGGGGAAGCCGGCTTCTGGGGTGAAAATGAAAAGGCCCAGAAACTAATGAAAGAGCGTGATGACTACAAGAAAGAGCTGGATAACTGGAAATTGCTGGAAGCAAAAGTTGACGATGTTTTGACCGGCCTGGAACTTATTAAGCTGGAAGAAGATCCCGCCCTTATAAAAGAAATTGCAGAAAAACAAAGCCAGCTGAAAAAAGATATCCGTTCTGAAGAATTAAAACTCTATTTTACCGATAAGTACGACTCTCATAATGCATTTTTATCCATTCATCCCGGGGCCGGCGGTACCGAGTCTCAAGACTGGGCCTCAATGCTTCTTAGAATGTATAACAGATGGGCAGAAAGAAAAAATTTTACTATTGAGATAGTTGATTATCAACCCGGAGAAGAAGCCGGGCTCAAAGACGTAACTCTGTTGATCTCCGGGCCGAATGTATATGGCTTCCTTAAATCGGAAAAAGGCGTTCACCGGCTCGTTAGAATATCTCCTTTTGATTCCAATAAGAGACGGCATACTTCTTTCGCCTCTGTGGATGTGATGCCGGAAGTTGATGACGTTGAAGTTGATATAGGCGAAGAAGAGATAAGACTGGATACCTACCGGGCTTCCGGAGCCGGCGGGCAGCATGTAAATCGTACAGAAAGCGCTATCCGGCTTACTCATCTGGCTTCCGGTATTGTGGTGACCTGCCAGTCGGAAAGAAGCCAGATGAAAAATAAGGCGATGGCCTATAAAGTTCTGAAGTCAAGGCTGTATGAGTATTATGGCGGTAAAAGAAAGGAAGAAATGAAGAAGGTGCAGGGTGAAAAAAAAGATATTGAATGGGGAAGCCAGATAAGATCCTATGTTTTCCAGCCTTACCGTTTAGTGAAAGATAACAGAACCGGCGTGGAAGTCGGGAATACTGACGCGGTAATGGACGGAGATATAGATATATTCATAGAGGCCTTTCTTAAAAGAAAAGGAGACAAATAACTACTCCTGCGGTCCCCGGGTTTGTGAACTAAAGATATTGATGTTGTCTTGAGTAAAAGATTATTTTATTAAATTCGATTTGACGTATTTTTACAAAATAATATAAGCTTGATGCGCCAGTAGTTATGGAATATTGTTAAACTATATATCAACGTCTCGAATAATTCGAAAAAACCTTATTTACCCTTGACAATCCTTATAAAATCATTATACTATATGTAGATGCACTAATAACATTGGCCACTATATATGCGTGTCTATTACATTTAGCGGGCGTTTTTTTATCCAAGACAAGTGCTACAGGAGTGTCATTGTTACTTAAGAAACTTCAATTGTATGGTTTTAAATCATTTGCTGATAAAACCGAGGTGAATTTTGAACCCGGGATTACTTGTATTGTCGGCCCGAATGGTGCAGGTAAATCCAATATTGTTGATTCCATACGCTGGGTTCTCGGAGAACAGAGCGTTAAGTCGCTTCGCAGCCCGTCTATGGATAATATTATCTTTAACGGGACTGAATCCAGAAAACCTGTGGGTATGGGTGAAGTATCCCTGGTATTTTCTGATCTAAAAGGCCAGCTTGCTTTTGATTTTGAAGAATTAAAGATAACCCGCCAGATCTTCCGTAATTCTGATTGTGAGTACTTCATAAATAAAAATCCCTGCCGGCTCAAGGATATTTCTAATATGTTCCTTGATACCGGGGTCGGTACCGACACCTATTTTATTCTTGAACAGGGAAAGATGGATGCTATTCTTTCTTCGCGCCCGCTTGAAAGGCGGTATATCTTTGAGGAAGCCGCCGGAGTTTCAAAGTATAAAGCAAAAAAAGAAGAAGCCTTGAAGAAACTTGATCAAACGGATCAAAACCTGAAAAGGATCAAGGATATCCTGGGAGAAGTGAAACGCCAGATAAATAGCCTTGAACGGCACGCAAAAAAAGCCGAGAAATATAAAAAACTTTCTTTGGAACTAAAAGAAGCCGAAGTCTCCGTTTCCAAATACCGGTATGATAACTATCGCGGCAAAATTGAAGAGCTTTCTGTAAAAAAGAGCGCTCTTAAAAACACCCTGGAAAATATTTTGAACAGTATTAACAGCGAGGACGCGCGCCTGCAGGAAGGCAGAAAAAACCTTTTTGAAGAGGAAAAGAAACTGGTCCTCCGGCAGGAAGAATACTACAAGGTCGGCAACGAGATAAACAATGTTTTCGGTAAAATAAGCCTTTTGGAAGACAGAAGGAACTCTTTGATCCGTGAGATCGAACAAATAAAAGAACGGATAACCGAGCTTGAGAAGAAAAATGGAACGCTTGTAGGCCTTATCGCCGGGACCAAGGATGATTATGAGGAAACGGTAAAAGGCTTGGCTGTTGAAAAAGAAAATATCGGAAAACAGGCCGAAAATTCCAGAAAGCTGAGGGAAAAGCACAGGCAGGGCGAGAAACTTCTGGAAGAACTAAGGGTGCAGATCTTTGACACTATCAGTGAGTTCGCGCACCTGAAAAATGAATTTAAGGCGGCTGAGAACCGTATTAATGAATTGAAATTTACCGGGGATAAGCTGAGCAGGAAAAAAAATGAAATAGTCGCCCGTAAAGAAAATGCGGAAAAACGCCTTTTGGAATTAAAAGCCGAACTGGCCGGGATCGGCGGGAGTAATAAACTTACGACTTCCGAGGGTGTTTATGAATACACCTCCGAAGAAATAAAGAATATTGAAACAATGGAAAGCCTGATGGACGGGGATTTTAACCGGATCGGGCAAGAAAAAGAAGTCATTAATATCCGGAAACTTCTCGTAAATATCCGTGACAGGTGGGTCTCCTACGTTAAAAAAATAAAACCTCTTTTTAAGATACTGCAGGATGTTAAAGGTACTGTGGCAAAAAAACAGGAAGAGCAGTCTTTAATTGGAGAGCTTGAAAGGATCTGCCGTGAACTCAAGGTCATAGACTACGAGCTTGAGGAAATAACAAAAGAAGAAACGGCGGCGGCCGGTAAAAAGAAGGAATTGACCGGCAGGCTGAATAATGCGGAGGGCGCGCAAAAAGAAAAAGATGCCGGTATCAAGGCTCTTGAAGCTGAATTGCTGGCGGCAAGAAAAGATGAGCAGGCGGAGAACGCGATATTTACGGATAGAAAGGTACGCCTTACTTTTCTTGAACAGCGGGAGATAAATTTAAAAAATGAACTGGTACGGATGGGGCTGAATATTGATGAGATTGAAGTAAGTAAAAACACCTATATTAAAGAAATTAAGAGCAAAACCCTGCTGATAGACGGCCTTGATAAGGAGATCTCCTCTCTACAGATGTTTTTGAAGGAAATAGCGCCTAAAAAAGAGGAGCTTGAGAAGTCACTTGCAAATGAAAAAGATAATAATGAAAACATCAGGAAATGCTTTTTTAAGGATGAAGAACAACTCCGGGCTTTCAGGAAGGAGAATGAGGTAAAACAGAAGGACCTGTATGATCTTGAAATAGTTATAAGCAAGCAGGACCTTGAAGCCAAAGCCATAAAAGACAGGATCCTCCGGGATTATCATGTTGATATTTCACAACTTACCCTGGAAAAAGACTATATAATTGATAATAATTTAACTGAAGAAACAGCGGATGTTAAAATAACTGAGCTGCGGGCAATAATAGACGGTATGGGGCCCGTTAATATGGCTTCAATGGAAGAATATCAGGAGTTATCAGTAAGGTATGATTTCCTTGCCGGCCAGGAAAGGGACCTGGATGATGCCAAAAATGAACTTTTGAAGACTATTCACGAGCTTAATCAGACCACAAAGGAATTGTTTCTTGAAACGTTTACCAAAATAAAGGCGAATTTCAATGAGGTTTTCAGGAAACTCTTTAATGGCGGACATGGCGACCTTCAACTTATGGATGAAAACAATATACTTGAAACAGGTATTGAAATCATTGCCAGGCCTCCGGGAAAAAGGCCTCTTTCTGTAGCAATGCTTTCCGGAGGAGAGAGAGCCTTAACTGCCATCGGGCTTCTTTTTGCGGTATTTATGGTAAAGCCTTCTCCTTTCTGCATCCTGGATGAAATAGATGCTCCGCTTGATGACAGTAATGTTGTGAGATTCAGGGATATGCTAAAGAGTACCTTCGCCCACGTGCAATTCATAATAATAACACACAATAAGCTTACAATGGAAAGCGCAGATACTCTTTATGGAATAACGCAATTAGAAAAAGGTGTTTCAACGGTAGTCTCGGTTAAGCTAAAAGATATAGATCCTCTGACTGGAAAAGCAGGAGTGAATGTAGAAAGGAAAGCAAAAGCTGTATAAAGAACCGTAAATATTTGATATTTACTTTTAAAATAATGCGTTTTAACCCTACCTTCAAACAGGCCGTGAATCCAGCAATAACCAAATTCACGTTGACAATTCCGGTCCAATATTGTATAATTACCCTGTAACGTAAGAACTTACAAATATAAAAACATTAAACTGTTTTAGGGAGGAATACCAAGTGGGAGAAACTGAGGCGCCCACTTTTTTGTTTTTAAGCAGAAGTCTTGTTCGTGTTACATTCTATAACGGTTGGTAATAGAAGGAGCCGGTTATATATGAATGGTGCGGATAATATAGTTCTAAAAGCTAAAAGCCTTACAGAACTTTACCTCAAAGTACTGGGGCTTATTTTATACGATATAGAATATAAGCGCGAGAATACCGGGATGGTACTTCGCATATTTATAGATAAGCCCGCGGAAAGCGGTAAGGTTAACATTAAGGACTGTCAGGAAGTAAGTAATGTGCTTTCCACTGTTTTTGAAGAGCAAAACCTTATAGAAGGGCATTATAACCTTGAGGTTTCTTCTCCCGGTTTGGATCGTGTTTTGAAGATGGAAAAGGATTTTATAAGGTTTGCGGGTTTTAAAGCAAATATATATTTTAATGGCCTGGTCAACGGGAAGAATAACCTGACAGGACTGCTCAAAGGTGTTAAGGCAGGAAATGTATTGCTCGAAGTAAAAGGTGTGATAGTTGAGTTCCCGGTGTCCAGCGTAAAGAAGGGAAAACTGATATTCGATCAGTAGAGGATATGGTGCCAGTATGCTAAACAGAGAAGTTTCAGATGCTTTAGAACAGATCGGCCGGGGCCGGGAAGTAAATATGGAAGTATTGCTCGAGACTTTGCAGAAAGCTCTTACTTCCGCCTCAAAAAAACTTCTTGGAAATCAACATGAAATAAAAGTGTTTCAGGATGAAAATACAGGAACAATTAAGGCCTTTTATCCTAAGACCGTCGTTTCGGATGTTAAGAATTCCGATTACGAAGTTTCATTGGAAGAGGCCAAAAAACTTGGCTATGAAGGCAAAACCGGCGGGACTGTTGATCTTCCTGTGCCTATTGAGAAGTTCGGCCGTATAGCGGCTCAGATTGCCAAGCAGGTCATTTCAAAAAAGGTCAGAGATATAGAGCGCGACGCTCTTTTTTCAGAATTTGAAGAAAAGATTGATACATTGCTTAATGGAATAGTCCTGAGAAAGGAGAATAAAAATATTTTCGTTGATCTGGGAGATACCGAAGGTGTTATCCCGATGAAGGAACAGGTTTTCAGGGAAAGCTGGCAGATCGGGGATAAGATCAAGGTCTATGTTACCGAAGTCAAAAAAACGTCCAAGGGGACACAGGTGGTGCTTTCAAGGATACATCCCAATTTCATCAGAAAACTTTTTGAAACTGAAATACCGGAAATAGGGGAAGGGAAAGTACAAATTAAGTCCCTTGCAAGAGATCCAGGGTACAGGCTGAAAATAGCGGTCTATTCCGAGGATAGAAATATAGACTCTGTTGGGGCCTGTGTCGGAGTTAAAGGAGGCAGGATCCAGCCTGTTGTAAAGGAGCTCAAAGGCGAAAAGGTCGATGTTATTGAATGGAACGCGGATATTAAAAACTTCGCTAAGAATGCTTTGAAACCCACAAGAATTACCAGCGTTTCCGTTGATGAGGCAGGACAGGTGGTTACCGTTGTTGTTCCGGATGACCAGCTGGCAATAGCTATTGGAAAAAACGGGCAAAGTACAAAACTCGCCGGCAAGCTTATCGGCTGCAAAATTGACGTGATAGGTGAAACCGATTTTGCGAAAGCAGGGGCCGGGAACGTCAAAATTATTGAAGACAAAGCGCAGGAAACAAAAGACGACCCTTTTGCTTTGCTGGGCTTAAATAAGAAAACTATAACTAAACTGAAAGACAACGGGTTCAATACCAGGGAAGATTTTAAGAACGCCACACTTGACTCGCTCTTAAAGATAAACGGACTCACAGCCAAAACAGCCGAGAAAATTCTCGAGAAGGTTAAGGCATTCAAAGGACAGGAGAACGAAACTAAAAATGAGCAAATTTAGAGTTCATGAAATAGCCAAAAAACTTGGCATGAAGAGCGCTGATCTTGTTGCCAAACTTGTCGAGATGGGAATAGAAGACAAGAAAGCTGTCAGCATGCTGGATGAGAGCGAAATAAAAGTTGTCGCTGCCGCAATAAGAGAGTCGGCGGCTAAAAAAGACGCGCCTGTGCCGGGCGGTAAAGCTGCGCTGGCGAAATCACCTGCCGCGGCTTCACAAAAGAAACCCGCTGCCGTTCCTCAAAAGAAAGTCAAAACTCCGGCAGTAACCTTGGAAAAAACTGCCGTTAAGGCCGCCGTGTCCGTTACCGGTGTAAAAATTGCGCCTCATGCCGCAAAACCTGCGGCCTCAGGCAAAGCAACCGAACATGCCCCTTCCGCAAAAGCAGCCGCTGTTAAAACCGCTGCCCCCGTAAAACCGCTAAAAGCAGCCGCGGAGAAAAAAACGCAGGCTGTAAAACCTAAAGTTAAGCATGCGGAAAAAGAGGTGCCTGCAAAGACAGTTCCTGAGGTAGACGCGGAAATTACAGGAACAAAAGCCGTACCGGAAAAAGTCCCGGATACAGCCGCTGCCGTTACTCATGCTCCCGCGGCATTGCCTGTTATTCCGGAAGGCCCCCGGCCTATTTTTAAGGTCACGGAAGTTACTACTGTCGGCGAAATGGCCAACAAATTGAAAGTTCCGGCAAGTGAACTTATTAAGAAGATCATGACCATGGGTATGATGGTCTCGATAAATAGAAAACTTGACAAAGATGCTATTATTCTCATTGCTTCTGAATTTGGCTATGATGTTGAGTTCGTTTCTATCTTTAACGAAGAAGCTCCGACCGAAGCGGAAGAAATACTGGATAAGTCAAAATTGGAATGGCGCCCTCCGGTAGTTACCGTTATGGGACATGTTGATCACGGCAAAACTTCTCTGCTTGATGCTATCCGGGAAACTAATGTGACTGCAGGCGAAGCGGGTGGTATTACACAGCATATTGGCGCCTACAAAGTGAGAGTCCCCAAAGGAGAGATAGTTTTTCTTGATACACCGGGCCACGAAGCTTTTACTTCCATGCGGGCAAGAGGTGCATCAGTTACTGACATAGTAGTATTGGTTGTAGCCGCGGATGACGGTGTTATGCCCCAGACGGTTGAAGCCATAAATCATGCAAAAGCGGCGAAAGTGCCCATAATTGTGGCAATTAATAAAATGGATAAACCCAGCGCTGCTCCGGAAAGGGTGAAGCAGGAACTCTCAAAGTATGATCTGCTGCCTGAAGATTGGGGCGGGAAGACGATCTTTGTCCCGGTTTCAGCGAAAAAGAAAGAAGGCATTGAAAAACTTCTTGAGATGATACTTTTGGAATCGGAAATGCTGGAGCTCAAAGCGGTAAAATCAGGGATGGCAAAGGGTGTTGTGCTCGAGGCAAAACTTGATAAAGGCAAAGGGCCCGTGGCGACGGTGTTGATAGAAAAAGGAACGCTTAAGATAGGTGATTCTTTTGTGTCCGGTTTCTTCTTTGGGAAAGTCCGCGCTATGATGGATGATAAAGGGCAAAAACTTCAGGAAGTCATACCTCCTACGCCTGTAGAGATTCTTGGTTTTAACGGCGTGCCTAATGCGGGAGATACCTTTCAGGTCATGGCTGACGAAAAAGAGGCCCGGGTCATCTCCGTGCGCAGAAATGAACTGCAGCGGGAAATAAATATTCAAAAACAAAAACATATTTCGCTTGAAGGCCTTTATACCGAGATCCAGGACGGCAAGTTAAAAGATCTTAAGCTTATTCTGAAGGGTGATGTTCAGGGGTCTATCGACGCGCTTACGGACGCGCTGGAGAAACTTGGAAATGATAAGGTCAAAATATCTATTATTCATAAAGGCGTTGGAAACGTTAATGAGTCCGACGTTATGCTGGCAAGCGCGTCCAATGCTATTATTATAGGTTTTTCCGTGAGCGCCAGCCAGGCGATCAATGACCTGGCGAAGAAAGAAAATGTTGATATAAAGTTCTTCAGGATAATTTATGAAATAACTGACGCGGTCAAAGCCGCCATGGAAGGTTTGCTCGAACCGATACTTAAGGAAGTAGTTGTGGGCCGGGCCGAGATCAAACAGGTCATTAAGATACCCGACGGTTTTATCGCGGGCAGCCATGTGTCTGAAGGCAAAATAACCAGGCAGGGCCTGGCCAGGATAAAACGCGGCGCTGAAATTGTAGGCCAGGGGAAAATTACTTCGCTTAGAAGGTTTAAAGATGATGTCAAAGAAGTGGCGGCCGGATATGAATGCGGTATCTCTATTGACGGCTTTAAAGATTATAAAGTCGGAGATATTTTTGAAGTTTATGTTATCGAGAAAACCTACGCGAAGCTGTAATTTACCCGTGCCGGGACGGCTATTTGCCGCCTTACGGGGCATTAAGGGTTTTCCAACGGAGCTCTGATGCATCTAAGAACGGAAAAACTGGCGAGGCTTTTTCAAAAAGAAGTCAGCCTGATAATAGCGAGAGATCTTACGAACCAGGACATAGGTTTTGTTACGGTCACCGCGGTTCAATTTAACAATGATACCAGCAAAGCTACGGTCTATATCAGTATCTTTGGGGAGAAGAAGGCCAGGGAAAAATCCATTACCGCTCTTAATAAAGCAAAAGGCGCCGTCAGGCATTTATTGGCGGAAAGAGTGGTTCTTCGCTATATGCCGGAAATTGAATTTAAAGAAGATCTCCAGTATGACCAGATAGAAAAAACTCTTTCTATAATAAAAACACTAGAGGATAAGAAAAATAAAAATGAAAAATAATTCGCTTAAAGAAATAGTCCGCGCGTTTAGAAAATATGATAATTACATTCTCTCGACCCATATAAGCCCGGATGGCGACGGTATTGGCTCGGAACTTGCTCTCGGGTTTGGGCTGAAAAAACTCGGGAAAAAAGTTACCATAGCCAATAGTGACCCTTTTCCGGCAAATTATGAGTTCCTGCCCTGTGACGGAATGCTTAAGAACAGAGAGGAAATTAAGGGCAGTTATGATGTTGCTGTCTCTCTGGAATGCCCCGGCCTGGACCGGGTCGGCAAAATGAAAAAAGTTTTCCTGAAATCCGGCAGGATCATTAACCTGGATCATCACATGAGCAACGAATTTTTCGGCGATTATAATTATGTGGATGACGGGTCTGCCGCGGTGGGAGAGCAGGTTTTTGATATTCTTTTTGAATTAGGCGTCAAACTGGATCTCAATATTGCCACGTGCCTTTATACCTCACTTTTAACCGATACGGGAAGTTTCTCCTATTCCAATACTACCAGGAGAACTCATGAAATAGTCATAGAACTTATGAAATACGGTGTAAATCCTTCGGAAGTGAATCAGAATGTATACGAGGTTTCTTCGCTCGGCAAGATACAACTCCTTGGAAGAGCAATAAACTCTTTATGCATAGATGAAAGATACGGTATTGCCTGGACAGTTCTTGCAAAAAAGGATTTTGAAGATACAGGAACAAATTACAGCGATTCTGAAGGTATCATTAATTACGCGCGTTCCATCAAAGGGGTCAATATCGCGATCTCTTTTACCGAAATTCACGGGGAAAGGGTTAAGATCAGTTTCAGGTCAAAAAGGAATGAAATAGATGTCAATAAGATCGCTCTTTTTTTTGCTGGCGGCGGGCACAAGAGAGCTTCCGGCGCGCTGCAAAAAGGGACGGTTAACGAAGTTAAAGAAAAAGTATTGAAAAAAACAATAGAGGTGATAAAAAGTGTGTCTGCCGGTTTTAAGCTTAAACCTGTTTTAGGAGCTTGCGGAACTTTGACAAAAAAGAAGAGGTGAAAAGTTTGGTCAGGTCAGATATCGTAAAAAAAGTGGCAAAGGAAACAGGCCTTACGGTAAAAGATGCCGAAAAAATCGTGGATATAATACTGGAAAGCCTGATTGAGTATGTTGAAAAAGGAAGTAAGCTTGAATTGAGAGGCTTTGGCACTTTTTTAGTCAAACAAAGAGCGGGGCGTATTGCCAGAAATCTTAAGACAAACGAAGATTTTCCGCTTCCTTCCAGAAAAGTGATACATTTTAAATCCGGAAAAGAATTAAAGCAGCTCCATCTTCAGGAGGAAAAATGAAAAAATCACTGCTGGTAACTGCCCTTGTGGTTGTCTTTCTTATCCTGGCCGGCTATGTTATTTATGAGCTTATTTTAATGGGGCCAAAAATTACTTTAGCGTATCCCGGCAAAATAGGCCAGCAAAAACTTGATACCGAGTTTAAGGTAGCCGTAGAACTTGAAAACCTGGCCGTCTTGTCAAGAGAATACATGATAAATCTTGATATTTTTAGCGGTACCCAAATTAAAATGTCTTTGCCTGCCCAGGTGAAAAAACTTGAACCCCGGAAAAAACAAACTGTGGAATTTACCTGTATTCTTTCTGAACCCCTGCTCCCGGGGCCCTACTCTTCCGTTATTTATGTTACAACCAAAAGATCCATGTTTTCTTCGGCTTATTCCAGGATAGCAGAGAGCTCTCAGGAATTTTTACTTGCGGAAAAAATAATAAGCGGTATTGTTAACTTTATTGATATTAAAGGCGGCAGGAAAGTCGGCGAAGTTATGACGGTCAATGCCGTAGCCAAAAATACCGGGGAAGCCGCAAAAGTTTTCTCACTGGACTGCGAAATAATCAATCCGAAAGGGGAAGCGGTCCGGTTTCCGGCAAAGGATTTCAGCCTTAATATGGAAGAATCCAGAAAAATTTCTTATGAGCACAATGTTCCGCTAAAGGCTCCGGGCGGAAAATATAAAATAAAGCTTTCCCTTTACGCGGGAGCAGGTGCCGATAAAGCAAAAAAATTAATGGCGGAACAGGAACTGGAAAAAAATATACTGGAAAGAACCGTTAAAGCTTCTGTTGAAGCGGTAAAGCTCAGCGGTAAATTGAAATCAGGGGAAACGGTTAATTTTGAGATAAATGTAAAAAACACGGGAGATATAGAAAAACTCTTCTCTCTTGAAGTTTCTTTGCTGGATCCTTCGGGTAAGCTTATAACTCTTCCCTCAAAAGAATTACAGACAGCTGCCGGTGAAATAAAGAAGTACTCCTCTGCTTATCCAATTCCCCGGAAAGATTCTCACGGCCTCTATAAAATAAGTATTATTGTTTTTGCGGGCTCTTCACATGAACCGGCAAGAAAAAAGCTGACAGAAGCACATCAGGAATTCAGTGTCGCGGAGCGGGTGACCAAAGCCGCTGTTACTAAAGTTGTTATTGCCGCTTCGAAGACCAAAATAAAAGTAGGAGAACCCGTAACCATAACAGTTGGCCTGATGAATACCGGGGAAACAGAGCACGCGTTCCCTGTTACGATAGTAATAAACGGAGGGAATAACCGGGCTAAACTCGACGCCAAGCTGCTTTCTCTGGGCGTTGGCGAGGAAAAGCAAATAGTGTTTGAATATTTAATACCGCTTGCCGGCACCGGGGGCAGTTACGGAGCAAAAGCAGGTGTTTATAATAGTATAGATGCGGCAGGCAATATTATTGAACTTTTTGAAGAAAAAAGTTCCGCCTTTACTGTGGGGGGGCCGAATATTCTGGGAACGGCGGAACTTGCCGTAATATCCGGAAAAATAAGATATGGAGATACGGTCAATTTAAAGGCAAAATTCCTTAACACCGGCGAAGTCAGGCACGTCTATTTTGTGAAAATAGAGGTCCTTGATCCGCTGAAAAAGATTTCCACTATTATTAATGAAAAAGTTGATCTCGACAGGGCCGGCCAGGTTGAAAAAACCGGGGAGTTCAAAATAGACCCTGCTTTAGCTGAGGGTAAGTACACGGTCCTCGCCAGTCTCTGGGAGCGGCTGGGTGAGGATGGAAATCCTGCCGGGAAACTCGGAGAGGATTCTCATGCATTCGAAGTCCTGGATACGGCGCCCGTAATAACCAATATAATAGGTGTGGCTCCCGTTATCGGCAGGAATACCACCATAGTGGCAACAGTTAAAGATGATAAGGAAATAAAAGCCGTTATGCTGGTCTATATAGGCCCGGGCATGTCAGAAACCGCAAAAGATATCATGACCCGCACCTCCGGAAATAAAAAAGACGGTTCTTACAGCGCGCAAACCAGGCGGTTTAACTATGCCGGTTCTCTTAAATACTATGTCGAAGCGACTGACTCCAAGGGACAGAAGAGCCGGTCACCGGAGTCCAACACGCAGATAAAATGAGCAGAATAGCGGTAAATTTAGAAGAGGTGAAAAATAGGATAGCAGCTGCCGCGCGCAGATCCGGCAGGGCTCCGGAAGCCGTAAAACTTGTTGCTGTTTCTAAGACCGTCGGAGTACCCGGCATTATTGAAGCTCTTGAAGCCGGAGTTACCGGGATAGGTGAAAACCGTATTCAGGAAGCAAAATTAAAATATCCCCAGCTTGCCGGCCGGAAAATTACCTGGCATATGATAGGGCATCTCCAGACCAATAAAGTCAGGGACGCCGTCAGGATCTTCGACCTTATTCATTCAGTTGACAGCCTGCGTCTTGCCGAAGAGATAAATAATGAGGCCAAAAAAAACAATAAAAAAGTATCCTGTCTTATTGAGATAAATTCCGGCAGCGAAAGCTCGAAGTATGGCATGAAATTTGAAGATGCTGCGGGCTTTATTCGGGCTGCTGCGGGGCTTGGAAATGTCAGCTTCGAAGGGCTGATGACTGTTGCGCCTCTTATGCCGGCTCCGGAAGCTGTAAGGCCGTTTTTTAAAAGAATGAAAGAACTTTTTGAGCAGCTAAAAGTGCCGGCCGCCGGAGTGTCTTCGAACCTTGATCTTAAGCACCTTTCCATGGGTATGAGCCAGGATTATGAGACAGCAATAGAAGAAGGTGCAACCATGGTCAGAGTAGGTTCGGCAATTTTTGGTAAAAGGAATTAAAAAAGGTTCGTAAGGTTAATAAAGTTAATAAGGTCTATAAAGTCTAGGAACAAAATTCTTAGAACTTTTACCCTTTCAGACTTTACGGACATTACGGACATTATGGACTTTTAGACCTTACGGACCTTATAGACTATTATTTTTGTGGGGGAGGTATTTTGTGAAGATCGGTTTTATCGGCGCAGGAAACATGGCTGAGGCCATTATTGCAGGCCTTTTAAGAACAAAAACTGCTAAGCCCTCAGAAATAATTATCAGTGATATTATTAAGCCCCGGCTGGCTGAGCTGAAGAAAAAATATGGTGTAGTTCCTGCCTTGTCAAATAATGCCGTTATACGCGGTTCTGAGGTAATAATAGTTGCCGTAAAACCAAAAGATGCCGGCTCAATAAAAGAAGCGCTGGCGGATATTAAACAGGGGGCTTTCATTATTTCTATTATGGCCGGCATAACTACCGGATTTTTTGAGAAAACAGGCAAAAAATTGCCGGTTATCAGGGTTATGCCGAATACTCCGGCGCTTGTACTTTCAGGCATGGCGGGGATCTGTAAAGGAAAATTTGCAAGCAGGACCCAGCTGGAAAAAACAAAAAAGATATTTGCCGCCGCCGGTAAAGTGCTGGAAGTTGAAGAGAAGCTTATGGATGCCGTTACGGCCGTCAGCGGGAGCGGTCCGGCCTATGTGTTTTTGTTTGCTGAAGCATTACTAGACGCCGCGATCAAGTGCGGTATTGATAAAGCAAGCGCAAAGTTACTGGTGGCAAACACCTTGCTGGGTGGAGCAAAGATGATTCTGGAATCCTCTGAAGAACCGGCAATTTTGAGGAGAAAAGTAACATCTCCCGGCGGAACAACAGCCGCCGCGCTTTCAATATTTGAAAAAAGGGAATTCAAAGAAATAATAATTCAGGCCGTGAAAGCCGCGAAAAAAAGGTCTAAAGAGCTGGCGCAATAAGCGGGATGGCCGGAGAAAGGGATCTAAAAACGGCTTAATAAAATATATTAAGGAGGTCCTAATGAGCGAGTTGAGTCAACAAATAGATCAAGCTGTCAGCAAAATAAGGTCGATATCCAAAATTGTCCCGGAGGTCGCGATAATTTTGGGGACCGGACTCGGCGGCCTGGTGAAGGAAATAAAAAATAAAGTAGAGATAAATTACGGGGAAATTCCCAATTTCCCGCTCTCAACTGTTGAGGCGCATGCGGGAAAATTAATAATCGGGGAGCTGGGAGATAAAAAAGTTGTTGCCATGCAGGGGCGGTTTCACAGATACGAAGGTTATGATTACAGGCAGGTTACGTTCCCTGTATACGTGATGAAAAAGCTTGGGGCCCGGATACTCATGGTCTCAAATGCCGCCGGCGGCTTAAATAAAAAATATAAGGCCGGTGAACTTATGATGATCTCTGATCATAATTCCCTGCTGCTCGGGAGCAACCCGCTGGCGGGCCCAAATGATGATAAACTCGGCCCCAGGTGGCCGGATATGTTTCAGACCTATGACGCGGAATTAATGAAAATTGCGGCAAAAATAGCAAAAAAACTCGGGATTAAACTGCATAAAGGGGTCTATATAGGTGTTCTCGGGCCGAATCTGGAAACTGAAGCCGAATATAAGTTTCTTATTGCTATCGGCGGGGACGCTGTCGGAATGTCGACGGTACCGGAAGTTATAGTCGCCAGATACTGCGGCTTAAGGGTATTGGGTATCTCTGTTGTTACCGATATGTGTATACCCGGCCATCTGGAAATAGCGAATATAGAGAAAATAATAGGTAATGCCGCGCGGGCCGAACCGGATCTTACGAAGATCATGAGCTCGGTGGTAAGGGAAATTAAGCTCTGATGCTCCCTACTGTTGCCTGGAAAAATAATACCGCTGTAATGATAGACCAGAGACGCCTTCCCGGGCAGGAAGTCTATATTAACTGCAAAAATTACAGGCAGGTGGTAGACTGTATCAAGACCCTGGCCGTAAGGGGGGCCCCGGCTATCGGTGTGGCCGCGGCTTACGGTACCGCTCTTGCCGTGCTCCGGGCTAAAAGCAGGGACAAAACGAAGTTTTATAAAGAAGTTGCTTTTGCGATAGAAGAGTTGAGGCAGAGCCGGCCGACCGCGGTAAATTTATTCTGGGCGCTTGACCGGATGACGGCAAAAATTATCGCGCTTTATAAACTTTCTCTTCCTGAAATTAAAAAGCAGATAGTTAAAGAAGCCAGGCTTATTGAAAAGCAGGATATACTGATAAATACCCGGATGGCAAAAAATGGAGCGAAACTTTTAAGAAAAGGGTCGACTGTTATGACCATCTGTAACACCGGGGTCCTAGCGACCGCGGGTGTGGGCACTGCTTTTGGAGTGCTCAATGAAGCCCACAAACAAGGCAGGAAAATAAGCGTTGTCGCGTGTGAAACCAGGCCCCTCCTGCAAGGTTCAAGATTGACGGCCTGGGAACTGAAAAGGGCAGGGATCCCTTTTCGTTTGATAACCGACAATATGTCCTGCTACATCATGTCAAAAGGCCTTATTCAGGGCGTAATTGCCGGGGCGGACAGGATCACCGCTAATGGCGATACCGCAAATAAGATAGGGACCTATATGCTGGCGGTCCTGGCAAAGAACTTTAAGATACCTTTTTATATCTGTGCTCCAACCTCGACCATAGATATTACTTTAAGTTCGGGAAAATTGATACCTATAGAAGAAAGGAAAGCGGAAGAAGTAACCGGGCTTCAAGGCGTAAAGACCGCTCCGGATAAAATAAAAGTATATAATCCCGCCTTTGATGTGACTCCGCATGAATTAATAACCGGGATAATTACGGAGAAAGGCGTGATACGGCCTCCTTTTACCGGAAAGCTTAAGAAACTATTTGCTAAATAAATAGGACCGTGCCAACTTGTGTTCCCTGCCGGGAGTTTCCTGAACGGCAAAGCCGGTGAAAAAGCGGCATAAATATAAACTCTTGTTATTTCCCAATGACAGTTTACTTATCTGCCCTGAATCGGGTATAATACTAACATTGTTGCAGATAGCTTTGAATAGGCCTGTTAAGCATATTAAATAAGCGTACCTAGGCAGCTGGAGTAGCTCAGTTGGTAGAGCATCGCACTTGTAATGCGAAGGTCGTCAGTTCGATCCTGATCTCCAGCTCCATAAATTTTACTGCAGAGTAAATTTTATGGAGCAATTGGGCAATGGAGAATAGAAAATTTGACAAAGGTAGGTCAATTCCTGAACATTAGCCGGTGTTCATACGGCAAAAAATGAACATTTATAATACCTGAGGAGCAATGAAAAACAGAAAACTCTTACTTGGGTTATTACTGGCAATAACTTTCCTGGCTTTTTTCCCTTCCTTAAACAATAAATTTACCAACTGGGATGACGATCATTATATTCTTAATAACGGAGTTATCAGGGAACTTAGTTTTCAAAATACGGCAAAAATATTTACCGCAAAATATTATAAAGATTATCTGCCTTTAACGATATTATCGTATGATCTTGAATACACTTTTTTTAAATTGGATCCTTTTTATTACCACCTGGACAATCTGCTTTTGCACCTTTTTAATTGTCTACTGGCCTTCTGCTTTATTATTTTGCTTTGCGGGAATAACCGGGTCGCTTTTATTACTGCTTTGCTTTTTGCGCTTCATCCTTTGCGCGTGGAATCGGTCGCCTGGCTGGCGGAAAGAAAAGATGTTCTTTATGCGATGTTCTATTTGTTGTCTTTAATTTGCTACCTGCAATATCAAAAATTCAGAAAAAATTCCTATCTTTATCTGGCCTTGACCGGTTTTATTCTTTCCTGTTTTTCAAAAGCAACGGCCGTTACCCTGCCTTTTTTACTTTTTCTGCTTGATCATTATAACGGCCGGAAATATGACAGGAAAGCTGTCCTGGAAAAGCTCCCTTTCTTCATTTTCACCCTGGTATTCGGCGTGCTTGCTTTTTTTATGCAAAAAGCCGAAGAAACTGTGAAAATTGAAAAAATTTCCGGTTTTGCGGATAATATTTTAAATGCGCTCTATAATCTCGGGTTTTACCTTAATAAACTTATCGCGCCTTTGGAACTCTCCAATGTTTATCCCTATCCTGCTGCCTTGACGGGCATGCTGCCCTTAATAGCGCTTTTAATACTGGCAGTTGCCGCTATTATTTACTATAAAAATAAGCTCCTGAACTTTGGCGCCCTGTTCTTTTTGGCGGCAATATTTCCTATGCTTCAATTGGTGCCGTTTGGTTTGGGTATTCCCGCGGACCGGTATACTTATATCCCGGCGCTGGGGCTTTTTTTCCTCGCAGGCACGGTCGTGGAAAAACTTTACGGTGAATATGGAATAAACGAGGTCAAAAGAAAAATTCTTACCGCAGTAATAGTTTTGGTGATCATGTTACTGGGAGCTCTTACGTTTATAAGATGTTTTGCCTGGTACGACGGCGAAACTATATGGAAAGATGCTTTAAAGAAAGATAATAAATACTGGATAGCCGATTATAACCTGGCTGCTTATTATTTTGACAAGGGGGAATACGCTCCTGCACTTTCACATTTTAACAGGACGCTAGAACTGGACCCGGGATCTAAATTTGCTTATAAACAAAGAGCGCTTACCTATATACGTCTGGGAGAGTTTACAAAAGCCAGGTCTGATATAGAGAGCATGAAGAGCTATAACCCAAAAGAGGCAGAAAACGCCCTCCGGTTGTATGAACTCTGTGACAGGCTGGAAAGTAAGGTAAAAAGGGGAATAAACAGAGAGGAAGCCCAGGCAGTGGAAGACGGCAGGACCTGTCTTGCGCAGGGTAACTACAGGGGCGCGGTAGTAAGCTACACGGAGGCCCTGGTCTTTAATCCGGGCAATCCGGAATATCTTAATAATAAGGGTGTGGCTTTAAGCGCGTTAAATGATAATTTAAGCGCTTTAAAGGAATTTGATGCCGCTATCAAAGCAATGAATAATGACGCCCTGCCGGAATACTACTATAACCGCGGGAATATATTCAGAAAACTGGGAGAACATAATGAGGCCGTCGCGGATTATTCGAGGGCAATAAAAAAAGAAAAAGGGAAATCGGAATACTATAATAACCGCGGGATCTCTTACTTTAACCTTAAGGACTACAAGAGGGCGCTGGATGACTTTGAGCAGGCGGTATTACTAAATCCCGGAAATAAGAGCGCGATCAAAAATAGGGATATGTTAAGCCGGAATCTTAAACCGGTAAATAAACCCTGATACAGGGGACAATTAAAAATATTATTATGAAGTTAAAAAAGGAGACAGCTTATGCTAATACCGTCATTATTTTCAGTAAGTTACGCCGGGCTTTGGGGCCAGCACAGGCTTGATACCCTGGAATTCCTAAAAAAGGCCGCGAAGCTTGGCTATACCGCGGTTCAACTAGCCGGAAAAAAGCCGCATATCTCTTTTAATCATATTACCGGCAAAGAATTGAGCGAGATCAAGGATACCGCGAAAAAATACAAAATAGATATACATACTATTGCCGCTTATAATGATTTTACAAGCGGAAAAACCTCCCTGGGAAATCCTTTTGTTGACATGCAGGTGGGCTATATTAAGACCCTGTGCGGTATCGCAAAAAAACTTGGAGCAAAACAGATAAGAATATTCAGCGGGTATTTTTATGATACGGATAATTATATGGAAGAGTGGGTCAAATGCGTCCGGGCCGTCAGGGAATGCGCGGAGATCGCGGAGGCTCACGGCATAATGATAGGTTTGCAGAATCACCACGATATAGCTGTTACCACTGAAAGCTATATTGAATTTTTGAACGATGTAAATCATCCCAACTGCAAAGCCATGTTTGATCCCTGGGCTCCTGCTTTGCAGGGGGATGACCTGTATAAAGCGGCAAAACAACTTGCGCCCCGGATGATCCAGACCACGCTTGCGGATTATGTGAAACTTAGAAGATTTGCCTACCTGCCGGGAATAGTAAACTATAAACCCTTGCCCGATATCGTTAAAGCGGTACCTATCGGACATGGATTTATTAACAATAAAGCGTTCTTTAAAGGGCTTAAAGAAGGCGGCTTTAAAGGCTATGTAATATATGAGATGTGCTCGCCTCTTAGAGGCGGGGGTTCGGAAGCAAATCTCGACAGGACCGCCAAACTCAGTTTGGCCGCTATTAAAGAACTTATTAGCTGAAAAGGGTTTTTACTGATAGTCAAGAATTGAGTCCGGAAAGTAAAAAAAAATAAAAAAACACTTGACAAAATAAAAATATATTGTTATAATCCCTACTAACTAGATAGACAAAGTAGTGTAGGAGAAAAATGTGAGAATATCTTTTAAAGGAGACTATGCACTTAAAACTATATTAGATCTGTCCTGCAATTACGCTAAGGGGCTTTCCAGGATAGGCGACATAGCCAGGCGTCAGGACATACCTTTAAAATATCTTGAACAGATATTATTGCAGCTTAAGGGAGGAGGATATGTTATCAGTAAAAGAGGGACTGAAGGAGGGTACATGCTTGCGAAAAAACCTTCAAGTATCACTATCGGGGAAATAATAAGGCTTACGGAGGGTTTTACCTCCCCTATCAGCTGTGTCAGCAGTTCCTGTAAAAGCAAATGCAATGATGAAACGCGGTGTCCTTTCCGTCCCTTATGGCAGGATATTAAAGAAATGATAAACGGCGTAGTTGACAGGGTTACCTTTGAGGACATGTGCCATAAAAAAGAAACTCTGGAAAAAAATAAAATAGTCAATTATGAGATCTAAACTAAAAGGAGAGAATATGGCAAAAATATATGAAAATATTACAAAAACAATAGGAAATACCCCGCTGGTCAGGATAAATAAAATTAATGAAGGCCTGCACGGCGCCATAGCGGTCAAGCTTGAAAGCTTTAACCCTATACACAGTGTAAAAGAGAGAATTGCCCTGGCGATGATCGAAGATGCCGAAAAAAAAGGCCTTATCAGTAAGGACACGGTAATTATCGAGCCGACAAGCGGCAATACCGGTATCGGCCTGGCTTTTGTCGCCGCCCAGAGGGGCTACAAACTGATACTTACCATGCCGGAGACTATGAGCCTGGAAAGGCGGGCCATCCTGCGGATCTTCGGCGCGGACATTGTCTTAACCGAGGGGAGTAAAGGAATGAGCGGTGCCGTTGAAAAAGCGAAAGAGCTGGCAAAACAGCAAAAGAACAGTTTTATTCCACAGCAATTTGAAAATGAGGCGAATCCGGAAGTTCACCGGAAAACAACTGCCGAAGAAATATGGAAAGATACTGACGGTAAGGTGGACTATTTTGTAAGTGGCATAGGCACCGGCGGGACGATAACCGGGGTCGGTGAAGTGCTAAAGAAAAGAAAACCTGCAATAAAAATAATCGGAGTGGAACCGCTTGATTCTCCCCTGCTTTCTGAGGGTAAAGCCGGCCCGCATAAGATCCAGGGTATAGGTGCAAATTTTATTCCGAAGATACTTAACAAAAATATTATTGACGAATTTATCAAAGTAAGTAATGAGGAAGCAGGCAAAACAGCAAAAATACTGGCAAAAGAAGAAGGTATACTTGCCGGAATTTCTTCAGGTGCCGCGCTCTGGGCCGCTCTGGAAATTGCAAAAAGGCAGGAAAGCAAAAATAAACTAATTGTCGCGCTGCTTCCGGATACTGGGGAAAGATACCTTTCTACCTGGCTTTTTCAGGAGTTCTTAAAATGAATAATAAAAATTTTATGGAGATCTACTTCAAAAAATCAGCGATGTGACACGAAAAAGGCCCGGAACTGATCTTAATAATAAAAAAAATGAATAAAGGAGAATAATATGTCAAATCAAGGTTTAGATACGCTAGGCCTGCACGCAGGACAGGTGCCGGATCCTACAACAGGTTCAAGAGCGGTTCCTATATATCAGACGACTTCTTATGTCTTTAACAGTGCCGAGCATGCGGCAAATCTATTTGGCTTAAAGGAGTTTGGCAATATTTATACAAGGCTTATGAATCCTACCACGGATGTGCTGGAGAAGAGGGTGGCCGCTATCGAAGGCGGTGTTGCGGCCCTGGCGGTGGCTTCAGGGCAAGCTGCCATAACGCTTGCCTTACTCGGCATAACCGGAGTGGGTGATGAGATAATTTCCGCAAATAATTTATATGGCGGTACTTATACTTTATTCCACTATACTTTCGATAATCTCGGACGAAAAGTTATCTTTGTTGACTCAAAAAAGCCGGAAGATTTCAAAAAAGCGATAACACCCAGAACCAGGGCAATTTATCTGGAGACAATAGGAAACCCTAAACTTGATGTGCCTGATTTTGAAGCTCTTGCCAGGATCGCGCACGAAGCAGGCCTTCCCCTGGTGGTTGATAATACCGTAGGGACGGGTATTGTAAAACCAATTGAGCATGGGGCGGATATTGTTGTACTCTCGGCGACTAAATACCTGGGAGGGCACGGGACCTCTCTCGGCGGAGTTATCGTTGATTCCGGTAAATTTGCCTGGGGTAACGGTAAATTTCCGCAGTTGTCCAATGATGACCCTTCATACCACGGGCTTAATTTCTGGAAAGTCTTCGGAAATTTTCCCGGAGCCGGAAATATTGCCTTTATCATAAGGGCGAGGGTCAGCTTGCTCCGGGATCTCGGGCCCTGCCTCAGCCCGTTTAACTCTTTTTTGATCTTACAGGGTGTGGAAACTCTCGGGCTCAGGGTAAGGCAGCATTCAAAGAATGCCCTGGAACTTGCAAAATGGTTGAAAAACCATCCTGCCGTATCCTGGGTAAATTATCCCGGATTGGAGGAACATACAAGCCATGCTAACGCGAAGAAATACCTCAAGGGTAATTTTGGAGGGCTTATCGGCTTTGGTGTTAAGGGCGGGCTTGAAGCAGGCAAGAAATTCATATCTTCCGTAAAGCTGCTTTCTCATCTTGCAAATATCGGAGACGCGAAGAGCCTGGTTATCCATCCGGCTTCAACCACTCATTCACAGCTGACTCCCGAAGAACAGGTTGCGACAGGCGTGACAGCAGATTTTATCAGGTTCTCGGTCGGCTTGGAAAACATTGAAGATATTAAAGTAGACCTTGACCAGGCACTGAAAAATGCTGTAAAGTAGTCTAAAGGAAGGATGCCTAAATTGAAGGAAAAGAAAGTGTTAAGTTTTTCAGAAGCCCTGAGTGCCGGTACCGCGGGTGCGGCGCCGGCACTTGAATGGCTGGTTCCCCTGCTTGACGCAAAAGGCGGGGACGAAACAAAATTGCTGGCCGCGGCCGATAAACTCCGGGAAAAGACGCTGGGTAATTCTGTCCATCTCAGGGGGCTTATTGAGTTTTCCAATTTTTGCCGTAAAAATTGCCATTACTGCGGGCTCAGAGCCGCTAATAAAAAGATAAAGAGATACCGCCTGTCAAAGGCGGAAATACTTGCAACGGCTTTAAAAGCCGAAAAACTGGGATATAAAACGGTGGTATTGCAGTCAGGAGAGGATCTGTATTTTAGTGCTGAGGTAATGTCTGAAATAATAGTTGAACTAAAAAATAAGACTAAACTCGCGGTTACTTTGAGTTTAGGCGAAAGAGATGAGGCAACCTATTTAGCCTGGCGAAAAGCCGGCGCGGACAGGTATTTGCTTAGGATAGAAACAACGGACCGGCGTGTTTTCAGGGAGATACATCCTGATAGTGACCTGGAATACAGAAAAAACTGCCTTTACACGCTAAAAAAACTTGGTTACCAGCTGGGAAGCGGTGTCATGGCCGGGCTGCCGGGGCAGGATTCTACAAGCCTTGCTAAAGATATTATCTGGCTGCATGAGCTCGGTGTGGAGATGGCCGGTATAGGCCCGTTTTTACCGCATAAGGAAACCCCGTTAAAGGATGAAAAAGGCGGTTCTTTAAGCCAGGCGCTTCGCCTGATCGCTGTTTTAAGGCTGGTTTTTCCCTACGCTCATATGCCGGCGACTACCGCTATGGGAACGATAGACCCTCTGGGACGGGAAAAAGCTCTGGAGGCAGGGGCAAATGTTATGATGCCTAATATTACTCCGACAGAAGTAAGGCCTTACTACGAGATCTATCCGAATAAGATATGTCTTGATGAGAACGCTGATAAATGTTTTGGCTGTGTAACGGCCAGGATAATCGGGCTGGGAAGGACTGTTGGAACAGATTACGGGCATGTAATAAGAAAAAATTCCGGTATTAAAGAGCCGAATTCCAGGTAAAAGAAAATATTCAAGTAGTCGTGAACGGTTAAATTAAGTCAGAGTTCCGTAGTTGATAGGAATTATCTAAAAACATGAACAAAGGACCGTACCTAACATGAATGATGATAAAATAGAAGTTCCAAAAAATAGCCCTAACGGGACCGTCGAAACCCGCTTTTTTGATTTTAATAACTTTGTTCTTGAAAATGGCGACATTTTACCTCAGATCAGGATCGCCTATGAAACCTACGGGAAATTAAACGAAAAAAAAGATAACGGGGTGCTTCTTTGCCATGCTTTGAGCGGTGATGCTCATGTTGCGGGTATCAGCAAAGAAACCGGGAAACTTGGCTGGTGGGAATTCATGATAGGCCCGGGCCGTGCTTTTGATACAAATAAATATTTTATTATCTGTTCAAATGTTCTCGGGGGCTGCAGGGGCTCAACAGGCCCGTCAACCGGCGATCCCAGAAAGAATGCGCCCTACGGGGCGGAATTTCCCGATATAACTATCAAGGATATGGTAAACGTGCAGGTAAAACTTGTGGAAGGACTGGGAATAAATAAACTTTTTTGTGTTTCCGGCGGCTCCATGGGCGGCATGCAGGTCATAGAATGGGCATATTCGTATCCTGACAGGGTGGTTACAGCGATCCCTATTGCTACGACCTTCCGGCATTCGGCCCAGCAGATAGCTTTCAATGAAGTAGGGCGTATCGCTATTATGTCAGACCCTGATTGGAATAACGGCAATTATTATAGCGGCAAAAAACCGGAGAACGGCCTTGCTATTGCCAGAATGATAGGGCATATCACCTATATGAGCGATGATTCTATGGAGGAAAAGTTCGGCAGGCGGACCAGACAGGCGGTAAAAGGCGCTAAAAAGCTTAATACCGGCTTTGAGGTGGAAAGCTACCTGAGATATCAGGGTGAAGCGTTCGTAAAAAGATTTGACGCTAATTCCTATATCAGCATAACCAAGGCCATTGATTTTTATGACGCGGGTAATAACCAGGATCTGATAAAACATTTTTATAATACCAACATCAAATTCTTGGTAATATCCTATTCGCATGACTGGATCTATCCGCCGTATCAGTCAAAAGAGATCGTAAAGGTGCTGAAATTCGCGCAAGCCGATGTGACTTATTGTGATATTTCCAAGAGTTACGGCCACGACGCGTTTTTGATCCCGCATGAAGAACAGGGCGTCTTGATAGGCCATTTTTTGGATAATAATTATCAGAAATATCTTAACAGGGCTAAGGCCTGATAGGAGAAAAAATTGCAGAGACTGGACTATACTATCATATTGGATATTGTGGAGAAGAATTCTAAAGTCCTCGATCTGGGCTGCGGAGACGGAGAACTGCTCCGTTTACTGGAAAAGAAAGAGGGCGTAGAAGGTGTCGGAATAGAAAACGATGAGCAGATGATCTATTCCTGCGTAAAAAAGGATGTTACGGTCGAACACGCGGATATTGATAAAGGCCTGCATGATTTTCCGGATAAATTTTTCGACTATGTAATAATAAATTTTACGCTTCAGGAAACAAAAAAGCCCAGCAAGGTCATAAACGAAGCTTTGCGCGTGGGGAAACATGTTATAGTGTCTTTTCCCAACTTTGCGTATTACAAAGTACGTTTATTCCTTGGCTTAAAAGGCAAGACCCCGTCAACTGAAGCGCTTCCCTACCGCTGGGATGAGTCCCCTAATCTGCATTATTTTACTATCAAGGACTTTCTTGAATTTTGCAGCACCGAAGGAATAAAAAAAGAAAGATTTACCGGGTTTACCGGAAAGCATGAAGTGAAATTCCTGCCGAATTTGTTTGCAGAAAAAGCTATTTTTCTGCTGACTAAATAGAGTTTCTGCTGTTTACCTGCCGGAAAATAATACTTTAAAGGGCTTTTTAAATGTAATAAGATATGGCAGGCAGGAACGGACGGGACGGGGCTTTTGACAGGAGCCCTAAGATACTCATCAGGAACAGGAGAACACAATGAAAAAAGTAATTGAGCTTATTGATGTAACTAAAACGTATTTTACCGGGGCCATGGAATTCAGCGCGCTTAAGAACGTTAACCTGACGGTTGAAGCCGGTGATTTCCTGGCGATCATGGGCCCTTCCGGTTCGGGAAAATCCACCTGTATGAATATCCTCGGCTGCCTTGACAGGCCCAGCCGGGGCAGGTATCTACTCGATGAAAAAGAAGTTTCAACTCTCAGTGACAGTGAACTGGCGGAGATCAGGAACAAGAAAATAGGTTTTGTTTTTCAAACCTTTAATCTTTTGCCCAGGACCGACGCCGTGCATAATGTAGAACTGCCGCTTATCTACAGCGGCGCGAAAAACAGGAAAGAACTGGCAAAAAAGGCGCTGGATATGGTCGGGCTTAGCGACAAATATAAAAATAAACAAAATGAACTTTCCGGCGGGCAGCAGCAGAGAGTGGCGATCGCCAGAGCGCTTGTCACAAATCCGTCCCTGGTCTTAGCCGATGAACCGACAGGTAATCTGGATACCAAGTCAGGCGAAGAGATCATGAAGATATTTGTTAAACTCAATCAGGAAGGAAAAACCGTTGTTTTGATCACGCACGAACCGGATATTGCGGCTTTTGCAAAAAAGACCATTCACTTTAAAGACGGAGAGATCATTACAAGATAAAAGGAGTATTTTATGAGGACTATCTTAGCGGTACTTTGCCTGTCCGCGGGTATTTTATATTCAGAAAACCTGACACTTAACCAGTGTATTGATATTGTACTCAGGAAAAGTCCTGAAATTATAACGCTGCAAAATGAATATGAAGCGGGAAAAGCCAGAGCCAGAGAGCAAAGAGCCGTATTTTTACCGCATATTTCAGCTTCTTTCACCGCGAACAGGCAGGTAACTCCGACATTTTCCACTTTTGGAGCGGCTGCTTCGCTCATAGGTTTGGGGCCTGAAATTGATAATACTTCTTATGCTCTTGGTTTAGGAGCGTCTCAGAATATCTGGGATTTTGGCCGGTCGCTGGCTCTTGAAAATCAGGTTGCTTTGAACGAGGAACTTGCCGCTTTTGAGCTGGAAAAAAAGAAGTCAGAAGTGGTTTATAACGTCAAAAAAAGTTTTTATTCCCTGCTGCAGGCCAAAGGCCTGGAAAATGCCTCCCGTCTGACTGTAAGCGATATGAAACACCTGCTGGAATCAGTCAAAGCCAGAAAGGAGCAGGGCCTGGCTACCCGGATAGACGAAATGAACGCGGAAGTGGAAACGCTCAAATTTGAACTTGAAGTTAAAAAAGCCGCTAATCAGGTTGACCTTGCGGGCCTGGCACTCAAAAATCTGCTGTTAAAAAGCGATGAAGAAGAGCTGCTGCTGGCCGAAGTACGGCTGGCGGACCCCGCCGGCAGCCCCCTTGGAATAAAGTCCTTCGAAGAAGCAAAAGCAAGGTCGCTGGCTTTCAGAATTGAACTTAAGGAATACAAGCTCCGGGAAAAAATTGCCCTGGCCTCCGCCGGCGGGGCCTACGCGGAATTCTGGCCTTCAATTTCCGGCCAGGCAGGTTATCAATATACCGGCAGCGATCTGTTTCTTAGAGATAAAAGCTGGAATATGGGCCTGAGTGTTTCTATTCCGCTTTTTAGCGGTTTTTCAAGGCAGGCCAGGGTTGAGCAGATGGAATTAGCTCTTAAAAATGTTTCGCATGCCGCGAAGTTATTGGAACAGAAAATAGTTCTCCAGGTCAAGGAGAGTTATTTGAAAATAAAAGAAAATAAACAGGACCTTGAACTCTCCGGAACAAGGCTTGAATATTTGAAGAAGAACCTTGAAGCAGCCTCCGCAAAATACGACCAGGGCCTGTCCACTTTAACCGATTTAATCGAAGCGCAGACAAAAAAAAGCAGCGCAGAACTTGAAAATCTCCAGGCTCTTTATGCCTATTATACGGCGCTGAATGAATTAGAGTATTCTATTGGAGGGAGTAAATGAAGAGCAATATATATTTAAGCCTAGTTTTAGCCGCTGCACTTGCCGGCGGGTGCGGGGTAAACGGAGGAACGGAAGTGAAAGTTTCCAAAGTGGTTAAGGGGACAATTGTCGTAAATGTCCAGGCTACAGGAACCGTGAGGTCAAACAATGAAGCCAAGCTTACGACAGTTTCTTCCGGCAGGGTGAGCCGTATCTTTGCCGAAGAGAACCAATTCGTGGAAAAAGGAAGGTTATTGCTGGAACTTGATTCTACCGCCCAGGCAGAAAAGGATTACAAACGAATTTCCCTGCTTTCTCAAAAAGGCTTTCTGGCTTCCCAGCAGGCGGAACAGGCAAAAGAGCAGTGGAAGAATACTTATATTTCCGCTCCATTTTCCGGTACGGTCGTAAAAAGGTTCATAGAAACCGGAGAAACTCTCTACAGCGGAACTCCCGCCTTGATGCTGGCCGACCTGAATGATCTGATACTTGAATCAAATATTGATGAGACCGATATCGGCCTGTTAAAGACGGGGCAAAAGGCCGAAGTGGTGCTGGATGCCTACAAAGAGGTAAAGCTTCCGGCCGCAATAATATTTATTTCTAAAAGCAGCCTTGAGGTAAAAGAGAAAGGAATTACTTACCAGGTCAAGGCCCGCCTTGATAAAACCGAGCTCACTTTAAGACTTGGTATGACCGGTGATATTTACGTTAAAGTAGCGGAAAAAAGTGAGGTCTTGATGGTGCCTTATACGGCAATAGGGGATGATAAGGGCGGAAAGTATGTATTTGCGCTTGAAAAAGGAAAAGTTATAAAGAAATATGTTAAAACAGGCCTTGAAAGTTATGACAATACCGAAATAGTTTCGGGAATAAAAGAAGCGGAAACTGTGATAGAAAGTAATATTTCAAAAATAAAAGACGGGCAGAAGGCCAGGGCCGCGGAAAAATGAACCTTAACGAAAGTGTATTAATAGCGCTCGGAAATTTAAGGTCAAATAAAGTGCGCTCGTTCCTGACCATGCTGGGTATTATCATAGGCGTAATGTCTATTGTGCTTTTAATTTCTATTATCTCGGGTACACAGGCAAAGATAGAAGGTGAAATTAATTCTATGGGGTCAAATGTTCTTCAGCTTGTTCCCGGTAATTCCGAAGAAATGCACGGCCCGCCGGGGACTTTTACCGTCAATAAATTAAAACTGGGGCTGGTGGATATGCTCGAAGCCAAGAGTAGTTACGCGGTTAAAGCCTGCCCGGTATTTATCAACGCCGGGACAACGGTGAAGTATAAAAGAAAAAGCAGGAATACCACCGTTATTGCGGGAACAGGTGCAAGTTTTCCTTATATCAGGAACTGGAATGTGGCGGAGGGAAATTATTTCAGGGAGGAAGATGTTAAAGCGGCAAGAAGGGTCTGTGTAACAGGAGACACGGTCGTCAGGGATCTGTATGGCGGCTCAAGCCCGATCGGCAAAGATATATTCGTGAACGGAAAAAAACTGCTTATTATCGGGGTTACGGAAAAAAAAGGGAAGACCTTCGGACAGGATAGTGATGATATTCTGGCGATGCCGATCACTACCTGTCATGAGCTCCTGGGTACTTCCGTGATAAATCAGATAATAATCAAGGTCCCGGAGCCAAAGAATACCGTCAAGGCGATGAATGAAATAAGGCGGCAGCTGCTCACGCAGATGGATAAGGAAGATTTTTCTTTGAACAGTCAAAGCGAACTATTAAAGACCTTCAGCAGTTTTGCCGCAATACTGAATGTGGTAATGGGCTGCGTAGCCGGGATCTCGCTTTTTGTCGGGGGCATCGGAATAATGAATATTATGCTTGTAACGGTTAAAGAACGGACAAGAGAAATAGGCCTGAGGAAAGCAGTAGGCGCGAGTTCAATGGATATTCTCCTGCAATTTATGACCGAAGCGGTATTTCTTGCGGTTACCGGAGGTGTAATAGGAATTCTTCTGGCCATTGCTTTTATAAGCGCGGCTAATCCCCTGCAAAAAGTGTTTCTGGATTCCGTGGTTGTACCGTTAAAAGCAAATCCAACTTCAGTAGTTCTTGCTTTCATCTTTTCAAGCGCGGTAGGGATCTTCTTCGGTTCCTATCCCGCGGTAAAAGCCGCAAAAACAGATCCAATTATAGCGTTAAGATATGAGTAAATAACCGGGAAAAAGCATCTTAATTTTCGTAATTTTTAACAGTCGCGGTTTTTAAGGGAGATTTATGAATGTATCCGAGAACTTAAAGCTGTCGCTTGTAAGTTTGTGGTCCTCCAAAATGAGGACCTTTCTTACTCTGCTTGGTATTATCATCGGGGTTATGGCTATTGTTCTCCTGGTTTCGGTCATAAACGGTTCAAAGACCCAGATAGAGAATGAAATAATAGCAATGGGTTCAAATACACTTATGGTCACTCCCGGAAATAGCGAAGCCAGTATGGGCCCTCCGGGAACCTATACGGTAAATAAATTACGGCTGAGGCATCTTGATCTTATTGAGGCCAGAAGCAGTTATGGCGCCGAAACCTGCCCGGAGTTTGACCTGATGGGGGTCATTGCCAAGTATAAAAATGAAAGCAGGAATATCTCTTTTGTCATGGGGGAAGGCAGCAATTTTGAAAGAGTAAATAATTGGAAAGTTGATACGGGGGTTTTTTTCAGGCAGGACGATGTAAAAACTGCGCGGCAGGTATGTGTAATAGGCGCGACAGTCGTAAAAACGCTTTTTCAGGGTTTAAATCCCATCGGCAAAGAATTGACGGTAAGAGGACTGAAATTCAGAGTACTGGGTATTCTGGAAGCAAAAGGCAAGATGTTTGGCATGGACATGGATAATTCTGTCTGCATGCCTATTACTTCTGCCCAGAAAATGACCGGTTCTAACGAAGTGCATCAGATAAATATCAGGATACCTGACGCGAAAAATATAGATAAAGCGGTGGCAGAAGTAAAACGGGTGCTTTTAATGGAAATGGAAAAGACAGATTTCAGCGTAACCACGCAGGGAGAATCTCTGGAGTTATTCAAAAGTATCATGACGGCCATGGAACTGATCACCTACGTGATCGCCGGTATTTCACTTGTGGTCGGCGGTATCGGCATAATGAATATTATGCTGGTTACCGTTACCGAAAGAACAAGAGAGATAGGAATAAGAAAAGCCGTCGGGGCTTCTTCCCGGAATATTTTATACCAATTTCTGGTTGAAGCAATTATCGTCGCCGTCTCCGGCGGGCTGACAGGTATCCTTGCGTCCGTTATGATCCTTTCCGGGATAGCTCCTTTCGTACCTTTTCCTCTTAAAGCGTCTGTTAGCTCCATTGTAATTTCTTTTGTCTTCTCCGTCCTTATAGGTGTGTTTTTCGGCACTTACCCCGCGTTAAAAGCTTCACGGACTGATCCAATAGTGGCGCTGAGATACGAATAGAAGCGTACTGTTAAATCAGGCCGTGTGCCTCGTGACAGGCCAAATTTATTGAAAAAATCAGATATTAGTGATATTATATTATTCTATGCAAACACCCCGGGTTTTGACAGTAAGCGAAATAACAAAGCAAATAAAAGGGCTTATTCAGCAATTTGACAGCGTCTGGATAGAGGGTGAAATATCCAATTTTGTTCCTCATTCCTCGGGGCATATGTATTTTTCTTTGAAAGATGAGAAAAGCGTTATACGGGCGGTGTTTTTTAAGAATGCAAATCAATATCTGAAATTTAAACTGCAAGACGGCCTGAAGGTGGTAGTGCACGGCAATATTGACCTTTACGAAAAGAGCGGGCAGTATCAAATAATAATTGATAATATGGAGCCCAAAGGCCTGGGAATGCTGCAGCTGCATTTTGAGCAGCTTAAGGAACAGCTCAGAAAGGAGGGTCTTTTTGACCGGGAAAGAAAGAGAGTACTTCCTGTTCTGCCGCGAAAAATAGGCGTGGTGACCTCTCCGACCGGAGCCGTTATAAGGGATATTCTAAATGTACTGCAAAGACGGTTTTCAAATGTTCATGTTGTGCTTAATCCCGTAAAAGTGCAGGGTGAGGGCGCGGCTGAAGAAGTAGCGGAAGCCATAAACTACATGAGCAGGGAGGGCAGTTTTGAGGTCCTGATCGTCGGCCGGGGCGGAGGTTCGCTTGAAGATCTTTGGGCTTTTAATGAAGAAATAGTGGCCCGGGCCATTTATGCTTCAACTATTCCGGTAATTTCCGCGGTGGGGCACGAAATAGATTATACTATTGCCGATTTTGTCGCTGATGTCAGGGCCCCGACGCCTTCGGCCGCGGCGGAGCTTGTGATCGAGAAAAAAACTGACTTTATAGAAAAGCTCAGGGCTTATGAGGTAAGGTTAAAAAATGATCTTACAAACAAATATCAGACCTATAAAGAAAAACTGGACTGGATAAGAAGATCAGGGCTGGCCATGGGCCTGAAGCGGACTCTGGAGATCTTCAAGGAAAGAGTTGCGAACGCGGCAAAAAGCCCGGCGTTCTTAAGGCCTAAAGAAAAACTTTCCCAGTTAAAACAGGAAGTTGACGAGTCTGAATCGAAATTAGGCCGGGCAATAAAACACTTATTGGAAAATAGAAGGAACGAAGTAAAGGTTCTTAGCGGAAAAGTGGAAAGTTTGAATCCTTTGAAAATACTTGACCGGGGGTATAGTGTCACGCTTAAACTGCCGGAAAAAAAGATAGTAAAGAATGCTCTTGAATTGAAGAAAAACGATGAAATAGAGCTGAAGTTCGCAAAAGGTACAACAAACGCGATAGTTAAGTAGGAAATACAAGGGCCCGGAGGCAGCTCCGGCCAAGACCCGGTATTTTCTCAAGGAGAAAGGGTATGGTTGAAAAAGAGATGAAGTTTGAAACCGCTTTAGCTAAATTAGAAGAGATCGTTGATATGCTTGAAAGCGGGGACATCGGCCTGGATGAGTCGCTTAAACATTATGAGGACGGCATGAAACTTCTTAAATACTGCACGGCCAAGCTTGATGAAGTTGAGAAAAAGATCGAGATCCTGGTCAAAGACAAAAGCGGGAAGGTGACCGGTTCAAAACCTTTTAAAAACGATGAGGAGCAGGATAAACTTTTATAACCTCAGGCCAAAGAAACTCCCCGTGTAAGCCCGGAGAGTTACAAAAATCATAGCGGGAAAATGAAAAAGGATGCCATGGATCTTAAAAAATATTTAGTGAACAGATGCGCGCTGGTTGACCGGGCGCTGGATAAGCTAATGCCGCCGAAGGAAGAATATCCTTCCATAATAAATCAAGCCATGAGATATTCGGTGTTTGCGGGCGGAAAAAGAATACGGCCCGTGCTTGTTATCATGGCTGCAGAGGCGCTGGGCTATAGAGCCGAGCGGGTCATGCCGACTGCGTGCGCGCTGGAGCTGATCCATACCTATTCGCTTATCCATGATGATCTGCCCTGTATGGATGATGACTCTTACAGGCGCGGAAAACTTACAAATCATAAGGTTTATGGCGAGAATATCGCGGTACTCGGGGGCGACGGGCTGCTCACGCTGGCCTTTGAATTAATAGAAAAAAACAGCGAAGTGAAGGGAGTAAAGCCGAAAAGCGTGCTCCGGGCTTTACAACTGATAGCCGAAGGCGCGGGCACGCATGGAATGGTCGGCGGGCAGGTGGTTGATGTTCTTTCTGAAAATAAAAAAATAAGCGAGCCGGTACTCCAGTATATTCATACGCACAAAACAGGCGCGCTGATCAGGGCGTCCATACTTTCCGGAGCGGTGCTTTGTGATGCTTCAAAAAGGCAGTTTGCGGCCTTGAAAAGTTACGGCGAGCATATAGGCCTGGTGTTCCAGATAGTTGATGATATTCTGAACGTTACCGGCGACGCCCGTAAACTGGGCAAAGCTGTCGGTTCGGATGCCGCGAGGAAAAAAGTTACCTATCCGGGGCTCTACGGCCTGGAACAATCCAGAGCGGAGGTAGAACTCCTTTCTGAAAAAGCAAGGCTGGCAATAAAAGTATTCGGCAAGAAAGCCGGAGCTTTAAACGCTCTTATAGAGTATTTAAAGGAGAGAGACGCTTAAAATGGCAGTTCTTGACAGGGTTAATTACCCTAAAGACATAAAAAAACTGAAAATTTCTGAGCTGGAGGAACTTGCGGAAGAGATCCGCAGCTTGATAGTTTCTGTGGTTTCAAAAACGGGAGGGCATCTTGCCTCAAATCTGGGCGTGACCGAACTTACGATCGCGCTGCACTATGTTTTTAACAGCCCCAAAGACAGGATCGTCTGGGATGTGGGGCACCAGTCGTATGTCCACAAGATACTTACCGGCAGAAAAAAAATGTTCCCTACCCTGCGGCAGTACAAAGGCCTTTCCGGTTTTCCCAAACGGCAGGAGAGCCGGCATGATGCCTTTAATACCGGGCATAGCGGTACTTCAATTTCCGCGGCCCTGGGCCTTGCTGTTGCCCGGGATCTCAGAAAGGAGAATTTCAAGGTTCTGGCGGTTACGGGTGATGCCAGTTTATCCAACGGGATGTCTTTTGAGGGTATTAATAACGCGGGCCATCTGAAAAAAGATCTCGTGGTAATATTAAATGATAACGAAATGTCCATCGCTCCAAATGTCGGCGCGCTGTCCGCGCATCTGAACCGGATAATTACCGGCAAATTCTATAACAATGTGAAAGAAAAAGCCAAAAATTTTATTTCCAAAAGGGAGATCTTCGGCCTGCCGGTCATGCGCATAGCCAAGGTCCTCGAAGAAAGCCTTAAAGGTATAATATCTCCCGGTATCATGTTCGAAGAATTGGGTTTTAAATATGTGGGGCCGATAGACGGGCATGATCTTAAACAGCTGCTGGAGACCTTTGAAAGTATAAAACGTTTTAAAGAACCCGTCTTGGTGCACGTGGTGACCAAAAAGGGCAAAGGGTACAGGCACGCGGAGGAGGATCCGTCCTCTTTTCACGGGACTCCTGCCTTTGAAATTGAAAGCGGGGAAGTTAATTCAAAAAAAGGCAAGACCTTTACCGGCGCCTTTTCGGAAAGCCTGTTAAAAATTGCCGCGAAGGATAAAAAAGTGGTGGCGATAACCGCCGCCATGCCCTCGGGAACCGGGCTTGATAAGTTCCAGGATAAATATCCCGGAAGGTTCTTTGATGTCGGTATTGCGGAAGGACACGCCGTAACTTTTGCCGCGGGGCTTGCCGCGGGCGGCCTGAAACCTGTAGTAGCGATCTATTCGACCTTTTTGCAAAGAGCCTATGATTCAATTGTCCATGACGTGGCGCTGCCGGTGCTTCCGGTGGTCTTCGCTATCGACCGTTCCGGAATAGTAGGAGATGACGGGGAAACGCATCAGGGGATATTTGATATATCATTTTTAAGCCATATTCCAAATGTTAAGCTCATGTCTCCCGCGGATGAAGCGGAGTTCAAAGAAATGCTGGAAATGGCTTTTAAGCTTAACTGCCCTGTTGCGGTAAGATATCCCCGCGGCGAGGTTTCTATCCCGAGGATAGGCGGCGGCAAAGTTATTTTTGGACGTTCTGCTGTTGTCAGAAAAGGCAAAAACGTCTGCATTATTTCGGCAGGAGCCCTGCTGGTGGAGGCGCTGGAAGCGGCGGAGGAACTAAAAAAAGAAGGTATTGAGGCCGGGCTGGTAAATGCCAGGTTCATAAAACCTCTTGATACCCTGCTGCTCCGGGAGCTGGCAAAAAAGTATAAAAAACTGGTTATAGTTGAAGAAAACCTTATTGCCGGCGGTTTTGGCAGCCTGGTCCTGGAGTATTATAACAGGGCCGGAATAAAAGTTGAGGTGCGCCGTCTCGGTTTGCCGGATAAATTTATTGAACAGGGCAGCAGAAAAATACTGCTTGAAAAATACGGGCTCTCAAAAGAGAGCATAAAAGAAGCGGTAAGGGGCTGAAAATGGAAACGGTTTTTCTAAAGATCAATGCAAGAAAACCTGATATGAAAAAGCGGACGCAAGTGCTGGTAAAATGGCTTAAGAGCCGGGGTATGGCAGTCCTCCTGGACGCCTCGGCGGCCGGGATACTGGGCGTGCAAGCTTCAAAAAAACAAAAAAAAACTATAGACCTTTATATAGCTCTGGGCGGGGACGGGACTCTGCTCGAACTTGTCAGGGAAGCCGGGCCCACCGGTACTCCTTTTGTCGGCATTAACGCAGGCCGGCTTGGTTTTCTCGCGGATATAAAACTGCAGGATATGAAAAAAACTCTTACAAAAATATTCGGAGGAGAATACGAAATTGATAACCGTATGGCTCTTGAGTCCGAGGTTGAAGTTTCCGGGGGCAGGATAAAAAAACTCCGGTCTCTTAATGATATTGTTGTTTCCGGTATACGGGGCCGTCTGATCACCCTGGATGTCCATGTAAACGAGGAATATCTGAATACCTACCGTTCTGACGGTATTATTATTTCCACCCCTACAGGTTCAACGGCGTATTCACTTTCCGCGGGAGGCCCGATAGTAAATCCCGGACTGGACGGAATAATTGTTACCCCGGTCTGTCCTCATACCATGTCCAACCGTCCTATTATCCTGCCGGCAGACAGCGTAATAAAGATATTTGTCAGCGGCAAGGGGCAAAAAGAGGTTAAAGTAATAGCTGACGGCCAGGTAGAATGCCTGCTGGGCGGTAAAAATCTGCTGGTAGTGAAGAAGGCCGCGCAGCCCGTAAAATTGATCCTGCCCGGGAAAAACAGTTTTTACGGGATCTTAAGAGAAAAACTCAACTGGAGATAGCTTAATGGCTTTAAGGGAAGTAAGGATAAAAAATTTCGCCATTATTGACCGGGCGGAGATATTTTTTGAACCCGGTTTCAATGTTATGACCGGCGAGACCGGCGCCGGAAAATCCATAGTAATAAACTCCTTAAATGCCTCGCTTGGAGAGAGGGCTTCTTCGGAACTTATCAGGTCCGGCAGTGAAACTGCCGAAGTTGAGGCCTTTTTTGACAGGATAAGCCCTGAAGTCAAAGCCCGGTTAAGAGAAGCCGGTATAGAAGATGCCGACGAGTTAATAATCAAAAGGGAGCTAAGCAGGAACGGAAAAGGACGCTGTTATATTAATAATAGCATGGTCACCGTGGGTACCCTTAAAAATATCTCGGAATATCTGGCGGATATTCACGGCCAGCATGAACACCAGGCGCTTCTTAATACCAGAAATCAACTGGAACTTCTTGATACTTTTGGCAAGCTGGGGCCCGAACGCGAAAGGTACGGACAGTGTTACCGGGAACTGTGCCTGCTGGAGGAAAAGCGGGCTTCACTGGTTATGAGCGAGCAGGAAAAACAGCGCAGGCTGGAGATGCTGCAATATGCCATCAAAGAAATAGAGAACGCCGAACTCAAGCCGGGGGAGGAGGAAGAACTGGACCGGCTGAGAAATATACTTGTCAATTCTGAAAAAGTTGCAGAACACGTAAATAAGATCTACGCACTGATAAACGGGGACGAAAATACTATCTCGGCGCTTGCCGCGCTTGAGGATACCCGGAAAATACTTGAACAGCTGGCGCTGATAGATCCGTCTCTGGTAAAAACCCTTGAAGCAGTAAAAAACATAGTTCTGGAGCTTCGCGACGAAGCTGAGACAATATCCTCTTACAGGGAAAAGATGGATTTTGATCCCAAGCGCCTTGAGAGCGTCGAGGACCGGCGGGATATTTTACTTAAACTTAAGAAAAAGTACGGAGCCACCGTCAGGGAGATACTCGATTTTTACGAAAAACAAAAGGCCGAATTGCAGGCTATCATTCAAAATGAGGAAGAAATAGAGAAGGTAGAAGCGGAATTGAACAAACTTAAAGCGCAAACCTGCAAAAAAGCGGAAGCACTTTCCGGTAAGAGGAAAGAAGCCGCCCGCGGCCTTGAAAAAAGGGTTATAGCCGGGCTTGCGGACCTGGGTATGGCCAAGACCGTGTTCAAAACAGAGTTTTGCCGCGAGGAAAATGAAAACGGGCTTTTTGAACAGGACGGGAAAAAATACGTTTTGACGGGACAGGGGCTTGACCGCGTGCAATTTTTGATATCTTCCAATACGGGAGAAGAACCAAAACCCTTGAGTAAAATTGCTTCCGGCGGAGAAATGTCGCGGATCATGCTTACTTTAAAGGTTATAATAGGGCAGGAAGACAAGGTAGGCACTCTTGTTTTTGACGAAATTGACACGGGGATAGGCGGCAATATGGGGAATGTTGCCGGGGAAAAAATGGCGGAAGCCGGCAGGACCAGACAGGTTATCTGTATCACTCATTTACCCCAGATCGCGGCGCAGGCCGGATGCCACATATATATTGAAAAAAGCGAAAAAAACGGTAAGACCGTGATAAACATTAATAAACTGGACAAAGAAAAAAGGATAAAGGAATTTGCCAGAATGCTTGGAGGAGCGGACAATAAGGCCGCGGTCGCTCACGCGAAGGAACTGCTGAAAGAAAATTCCTGAGCCCTGTACCCCCCCCAGCATCCAGGACCCAGGACCTGGCAACTATCACCTAGCACTTATAAAATATTGGAGAAGAAGAAGATCATGAAACGCATCTATATGGATTATTCCGCCACTACACCGGTTCATCCGGAGGTGGTCAAGGCCATGCTGCCTTATTTTACGGAGAAATTCGGCAATGCTTCCACAATTTATTCTTTTGGAAGAGAGGCAAGAAAAGCGGTTGAAGAGGCAAGAGAGGTTTTTGCCGGTATGCTCGGGGCATATCAAGCGGAAACTATTTTCACCGGCGGGGGTACGGAATCCGACAATCATGCCATAAAAGGGGTGGCCTACGCGAATAGAGCAAAAGGCAACCACATCATAACCTGTAAAACAGAGCATCATGCCGTGCTGGAACCCTGTCATTTCCTTGAAAAAGAAGGCTTTACGGTCACTTACCTGCCGGTGGACAGGGAGGGTTTAGTTGACCCTGAAGACGTAAAAAAAGCGATCACCGGTAAGACCATTCTCATATCCATTATGATGGCCAATAATGAGATAGGTGTGCTTCAGCCGGTAACCGAAATAGGAAGGGTAGCAAGGGAACATAAGGTCTATTTTCATACGGATGCCGTACAGGCGTTCGGAATCCTCCCTATCAATGTTGAGCAAATGAATATAGACCTGCTTTCAGTTTCGTCGCACAAACTCTACGGGCCCAAAGGTGTCGGAGCGCTGTATTTTAGAAAAGGGGTGAAGCTGGCGCAATTACTCCATGGAGGCGAACAAGAAAAGAAAAGGCGCGCCGGTACTGAAAATGTCGCGGGTATAGTTGGTTTTGCCCGGGCTTGTAAGATCGCCCAAAAAGAAATGGCCGCGGAGCGCATACGTCTTACCGCGCTGCGCGAAAAGCTTATTGCGGGATTCTTTAAAAAGATCCCGGGGGTCCTCCTGAACGGCCACGCGGAAAAACGGCTGCCAAACAACGTGAATATTTCGGTAAAATACATAGAAGGTGAGTCCATTATCCTTAATTTGGACCTGGAAGGGATCTGTGCTTCCACCGGTTCGGCCTGCACTTCCGGTTCTCTTGAACCGTCGCATGTGCTCACGGCTCTGGGTGTAACGGCAGAAAATTCACACGGTTCTGTAAGGTTTTCACTGGGCAAATTTACTTCTGAAGAGGATGTAGATGTTGTACTCACAAAAATGCCGGAGGTCGTCCAGCGGTTAAGGAAACTCTCCCCGCTTTATAAACCCGGAAAAAATGGAAACGCTTAATAAAATGCCGCAGCAGCCGGCTGAAAAAAGAAACAGGCTTGTGGATGAATCCGAGATCTCTCTGGTGCTGGACACCTATGATGATATTTTTTCCGATTTTGATCCGCGGACCTATGATCTCCGTGTTCTTTCTTTTGATTTTCTGCTGGAAGCCAAAAGAGCGGCCCGGGAAAAAGTTTCCGGCCTTTCGCTCAGGTTTATGATCCCGGAAGCGCTGCGGGACCATAGCAAAGAACAATTGATCATCAAGCGCCTGCACGCGCATTTTGAAAAACACGCCCGCTTACTGAAAAAAGAAAGAAAAGTTATATATAGAAAGGGAGTGCTAATAACTATTTTAGGGCTTTTACTTACCGCCGGCGCGGCGGGGGCGCGTTTTTATTTTAAAGATTCAATGCTTGCCGCGGTCGCGCTTGTAATTCTTGAACCTGCCGGCTGGTTTTCCATATGGAACGGCCTTGACCTGGTTTTTCAGGGAGGGAAATCCCAAAAAGAAGAATATAAATTTTATTGCAAAATGTCCTCTGCCGAAATAATATTTAACGGCTACTGAACTAAAGTAACGGTAGTGTGAGACCTTACGGACGTTATGGACTTTTAGACTTTATAGACATAGCTTTTAATATTTGACAAAAAGTAAATTGTTGTGATAAAATTTCAGTGTTTCGATGTTAAATATTAACGGTCTCCGGTTTTTAGCGGGGACAATTTTCAAGGAGGACGAACAAAATGGAAGTGAAAGGAAAGGTAAAATGGTTCAACGAAGCAAAGGGCTATGGTTTCATCGAGCAGGAAGGCGGCGGCGATGTTTTTGCACACTATTCCGCGATCCAGGGAGACGGCTTTAAGACCCTGACAGCCGGCCAGGAAGTAAAATTTGAGGTTACCCAGGGAGCCAAGGGCCCGCAAGCCGTAAATATCGTCAAGTTGTAAGCTAGTAATAGAGCTGCTAAGCTAAAAAAATCTGACCACCTCGAGTCCGGATGTTTCGGGGTGGTTTTTTCACATGAGGCGGAAAAATTGCATCTTAAGGGCATAGGCATAGACATATTCGAGAAAAAAAGGATGAAAGCGGCGCTTGCACGGAAAAATTCCGTGGTTTTCTTAAAAAGAATATTCCGTTCTACCAAGGCGGAAAAATTTAAAAGGCCCGCGGGGGAATGCTTGTATTTCTCAACAGCTTTTGCGTTAAAAGAAGCAGTACTGAAGGCCCTGGGAACGGGGTGGAACAGCCCTTCTAACTTCCATGATGTTCGCGTTAAATTGAAAGGCAGGAAAGCGGAGATAAAGTTATCCGGAAAAATAAAAGCTTTTGCCAAAAAAAAAGGCGTAAAAAAAATAGTCTGTGATTATTCGGTTTCGCCCCGGCACGTTGTGGCCGTTGCTGCCTTAATTTCCTGAGCGTTTTATCAGCCCCGCCAGAACTATTTTTAAATCCAGGGCGATAGTTTCGGATATTTTCAAGTCCTTTGATTCCACAAAGATCCTCAGGATCGGCTCGGTATTTGACGGCCTTATGCTCATTCTGACGCCATTCCGGGTGATAGTTATGCCGTCCACGGTCTCTACTTTATCTTTCGCGTATATCTTTTTAACGCCGGCCATAACGGGCAGGATATTTTCAGGGGTGCAGATTATCTTCTCCTTCACAAGAAAGTATCGGGGGATTTCACCGGCCAGTTTTTTCAGGCTCTTTTTATTATCCGCCATATTTTGAAGGGTCAGGGCTATACCCGCCAGTGAATCCCTGACAGGATGAATTTTTGGCCACATGACCCCGCCGTTACCCTCGCCTCCGATAAGCGCTTTTTCTTTCAACATGCGCTCGGCCACATGTACTTCTCCGACCTTCGTACGGATAAGCCTGGCTCCGTGTCTTTTTGCGATGTCATCCATAGCCATGGATGTGGACATATTCACTACAACAGCCGCGTTCCTGGTATTTTTTAATAAGTAATCAGCGGCAAGTGAAACGGAATACTCCTCACCGATATAGCTTCCGTCCGCGTCCACTATAGCCAGCCTGTCGGCGTCCGAATCCTGGGCAAAGCCCGCGTCAGCCCCTACCGCTTTTACTTTCCCGCAAAGCTCCCGCAAGTTTACATAGATAGGTTCCGGGTTATGCGGGAAAAGCCCGTTGGGCACGCAGTCTAGCGGAAAAACTTTGCAGCCGAGTTCTTTTAACAGGAGGGGGGTAACAATTGAGCCGGCCCCGTTACAGCTGTCAATCACAACCTTGAATTTCTGTTTTCTTATTAATTTTACGTCAATATTCGCGAGTAGGGCCTTAAGGTGTTTTGCCAGGCCGGAAGAGTCTTCTTTTACCGTGCGCAGTCCGTTCCAGCGTACTTTCTTAAAATTGCCCCGGTCAAAAATATCGAACAAACGCTTGCTTTCTTCTGCGTTAATAAAAAGGCCCCCGTTTTTTAAAAATTTCAAAGCATTCCATTCCACGGGATTATGCGAGCCGGTAATAATTATCGCGCCTTGAGCTTTAAGTTCTCTTACCATCAGAGAGCAGGTCGGAGTCGGTACAATATCCAGGTCTATTACTTCGCAGCCGGTGGAAAGCAGCCCGCCGAGGACCGAATATTTTAACATAATACCGGAAACCCGCGTGTCCCTGGCGATAACGACCCGGCCGCCGTTCAGATAGGTCCCAAATGCCGTTCCGAGGCGGGATATAAGTTCAGGGGTCAAAGTTTCGCCCACAACGCCTCTTACCCCGGATACACCTTTCATTAAAGTTGTTTTTTCAGTATTCATTATTTCTCCTTTTCAAAAAATATTTCTGCCTCCGGTAACTGGGACTTGAGCATATGACATTTAAACCGGTTCGGAATTAGCAGAAGATATCCTGCCATGAACTTGACTTTATGGACCTTAAGAACCTCATAGACCTTACAGGCCTTATCTCTTTAAAATAATAACCAAGCTTTCAAGAAAAGTTTTGCTACAGGGTGAGCCGCAGTATTATTTTGGACAGTTTCTCCGGATTATGCCTTACCAGGTGGCCGTCAACTATTTGCACCAGGTCTTCTCTGATAATTTTGATATCATATTTTCTCATATTGACCTGGTCTATTTCCACGGGGTAAGAATCTTTTACGGCATATTTTTTCATAAATTGTTCTGGAATGCTCTGGTTATTTACGATAACATGCGTTATCAGATCGGGATATTTTGTATGCCTGCAAATGGCGGCAATATGGTCGCTTAAACGGTAGCCCTTGGTCTCTCCCGGCTGGGTCATGATATTGCAGATATAAATGACCCTGGCCTTGGAATAATAAACAGCATCTGTTATCTCTTTGATCAGGAGATTAGGAATTACACTGGTATACAGGGAGCCCGGCCCGAGCACTATAACTTTGGCGCGCTTTATCGCGCTTAGGGCATTTCCGGAAGGCAGCGGGTTTGCCGGAAGGATGAAAACTTTATCTATTGCCCTGGTGGTGTGAGAAATATTATACTGGCCTTTTATAAGGTTTTTATTCTTAAGCCTGGCTTCAAGGACTACTTTTTCCAGCGATACAGGCACAACGCTTCCTCTAATTGCCAGAATGTTGCTTGATTCAAGTACACCTTTTTCGAAACTGCCGCTTACATTGGTAAGAGCGGCGATAAAAAGATTGCCGAAGCTGTGCCCGTCCAGTTCCTTATTATTTGAGTTGAACCTGTATTGAAATACTTTACCGAGCATGCCTGAAGAATCCGCTAGCGCTACCATGCAGTTACGTATGTCTCCCGGGGGCGGGATCTTCAATTGCTTTCTTAATTTTCCGGAGGAACCGCCGTCGTCGGCCACGGTGACAACCGCGGTCAGATTGCTTGTATAGAGTTTCAGGCCCCGAAGAATGGTTGAAAGCCCGGTGCCGCCGCCGATAGTGACTATCCGGGGGCCTTTCTTTAATTTTAAAGCATCATAGGAGGCCTTTACAATATCCACCTTTGAAGGATACAGGGTGTTAATAGCTCTAAAAAAGAAATTTATGCCAAAATAAACTCCGACCCCGCCCAGTATAATAGCGATAATATCAATGGTTACAAGTCTGGTGGAGGAAATAATAAGGTCCCGGAGGGGATTAAAGTACTTTTCGACATTGAAAAGCTTTATGTTTATACCGCGGAAGGCCTTTCCCATTATCCCGGAAACTCCGGAAAAAAAGACAAGAGAAGAAAGAATAAAAAGAAAGATCCATCTTTTCAGACGGACTCCCGGGTAAAGAAACTTAATGGCTTGTTTCATAATGAAATTGTAGCATTTAAAAGGGATAAAATTCAATCAAAACATAAACAGATCATAAACAGATCTTGGGAAACAGATCTTCTTTACAGGTCGAATATTTTCCCCGGGTTTAGAATATTGTCCGGGTCAAGGGCTCTTTTTATTTTCTTCATTACGGTAACCTGGGCTTCTCCGATACTCATCGCAAGGTAATCTTTTTTGAGTATACCGATCCCGTGTTCTCCGGAAATAATACCGTTCAGGTCCTTGCCTGCTTTATAGATCTCGTCCAGGATGAGGTGGTACTTTGCTTTCCATTCGGCTTCAGGAGTTTCTTTCCAGTTATCGCCTTCCCGGACCGCTTTCATGATGTGGGTATGCACATTGCCGTCAGCGGCATGGCCGAAAGTGGGGAGCCAGACCTTGTATTTTTCTTCTATCACATGGATAGCATCTACCAGCTCCGCTATTTTTGACCTGGGCACGGTAACATCAAGGATCTCCAGCGTATGCTGTTTTATAGCTTCGTAGATCTCGCTTCTGATCTTTAAGATCTCCGCCTGCTTATCTTTGTTGTCGGAAATAAAGACGTCTATCGCGTTATTCGCAAGGCAGAGCTCGCCGATTTTTTCGGCAGTTTTCATTATTTCATCTTCACTTTCGCCGTCCAGGATTATCATCAGATCGGCTTCTCCCTGCCGGCAGGGCCAGGTCTTATCAAGATATTTTTCGGTCACGAACAAAACATCCTTTTCAATGAATTCAACGGCCATGGGGATAAAATTATTTGCCATGATAACAGGAATGGTCTTTATCGCGTCATGCAGGCTGTTGTACGGAACGATAAGGGTCATAATTGCCTTTGGCGGGGGTATAAGGCTGATAATGGCCCTGGTAACCACGCAAAGAGTACCTTCCGAGCCGATGATCAAGTTTAAAAGATTGTAACCCGTGCTGTTTTTTATCAGTTTGCCTCCGACTTCCATTACCGTGCCATCCGCCAGTACGCACTCAATACCTTTTATAAAATTCCTTATGACGCCGTATTTTACGGCTCTGGCGCCGCCCGCGTTCGTCGCGATAACTCCCCCGATCATAGCCGATTCATCTCCGGGATGGGGAGGAAAGTACAAATTGAATTTTTCAATCGCGGTGTAAAACTCTTTTAAGGTCAAACCCGGTTCAACGACCGCCATCATATTTTCTTTATCAACTTCAATAACTTTTTTCATTTTTTCGAGTGACAGGGAGATGCCGCCGCAAACCGGAATGCAGGCGCCCGTCAAACCTGTTGCTCCGCCTCGCGGCGTGACCGGGATTTTTTCTTTTGAAGCAAGTTTCAGTACCCGGGAGACTTCTTCCGTGCTTTTGGGCTTCACAACCGCTTCAGGATAGTGCTTGACCCAGTCCGGGGCATACTCGTCATGGCTGTAGTCCTCCATGGCTTCTTTGCTTGTTATAACGTTTTCAGCGCCTACGATAGCTTTCAACTGCGTTATTATGTCCTCATTTATTTTATTGTATGGCATAGTTTTCCTTCCTTTTAGATCTTAGTGCGATCTGGATTTTCTGCTTCTCTTGTTATACATTGTCGGGCTTATTATAGTCAATTCATTTTTAGTAATGATAAAAATAATAGGTTCTGGGGGCTGGGGCTTGGGTGCTAGGAAAAACTAAAAGCATTTAACCTTTCAAGATTTAAAGAACTTTTTGTAAATTCTTGTCTTTCCCAGAACCTAATGCCTAGGACCAAGGACCTATCACCTTTCACCTAGTCCCCAACACCTAAAACCTCGTATTCATCCACTCGTATTCCATCCCCTCGTATTCATCACCTTGCTTTATTTTCTTAAAGATAGTATCATATAGAAATGAATTTACTGCTGATATGCACGGTACTATTCTTTGGGCCTTTGGTGCTTTTGCGCGATTGCAAAGATGCTTTCTCCGCACCTAAAAATATGGTAATTTTTCTTGTCTTAAGCCTGGTTTTTCTGCTCACGGCGTCTAAATACCTTTTTGGAAAGCTCAAGCTCAGTCTGCGGCCCGCGATTTTGTTCCTGTTATTTACCGGTTTTGCCTATGCGTCCGTGTTCTATACAACCAATGTAATGGTTTCTTTCCGCTGGGCGCTGGAAATGACCTTATACCTGGGTTTATTTGCGGCGGTAGTGGATCTGGCCGCCGGAAATACTAAGGTGGTTTCCGGCATGCTGAATACGGCGCTTTTTTCCGGTTTTATTGTGGCGGTAATAGGAATTTTACAATTCTTTCAGCTTGACCTTGTTTTTAAGGTCTCGAACTTTACCGGCAGGATCTCTTCCACTCTTGGTAATGCCAATTTTCTCGCAGGGTACCTTATTCTCTTAATTCCGGTCTCTATGGCGCTCTTCTTTATTTCAGGGAAACTGCTTTTTAAGATCTTTCATGCGTTAAATACTGTGGTCCTGCTCGCCGCGCTTTTTTTTACCCAGACGCTTAATGCCTGGATCGGCCTCGTTATCGGCGCGCTTATTTTTATTATACTTTTTATTATATATATTCCAAAATACAGAAAGGTGGTGATAATTTCCGCCGTCATTTTACTCTCGGTTGCCGGCGGGCTGGTTTTTTCTTTTAAGCCGGAAGAAGCTCTCGGGAAACTCACTAAATTCGGGAAATTTGAGACCTTTGCGGAACGGGGCCGCTGGATTATGTGGCGCAGCGCGGAAGAGATGATAAAAGAAAAGCCGCTCACGGGTTTTGGAGCGGGTACCTACCGCCTGCATTTTACTGAAGTTGAAGCCCGGCTCCTGAAAACCCCGGAATTTGAGGGCTATTCCCATATTATAACCAAAGACGCGCACAACGATTACCTGCAGATAGGCGCGGAACTGGGGCTGCCGGGACTCCTTTTATTGCTTGTTTTTATAGGAGTTACCATTTTTGGGGCGGTACGGGCGCTGGCTAAAGAAGATATACAGGTAAAAATAATTAATATAGGTATTATTTGCGCCCTGATAGCTTTTATGGTACACATGTTCTTTAATTTTCCGGTAAAACTCTCTCCGACCGCGGCCTTATTTTTTATCTATCTGGGAATTTTGGCGTCAAACCATTCCCTGCGGGAAAAAGGCCTTTCTTTAATACTGCTCCGGCCGGTTCTTCTTTCTTTTTGCCTGCTTGTTTTCATTGCTTCGTTAGGCCTGCAATTCTGCCTCTTCCGGTCAAATCTAAAACTGGGGACGGGTATAGAAGCCGGCTCCGCCAGGCAGTACGGGGAAGCTCTAAACCAGACTCAAGATTCCCTTATCTACAGCGATTTTGCGGGAAATACCGTGGACCTGAGGACGCATTTTTATCTCGGAGAAATATATTACAAATTACGCGATTATACCAGTTCTGAAAAGGAGTTCCGTAAAGAAACGGCTCTGAACCCCTATTACCCTGATGCCTGTTATAACCTGGGGCTGGTCCAGGAGATCAACGGGAAAAATGAAGAAGCCCTGTCGAACTTTACGCGCGCGCTGGATATAGACCGTAACTTTTCCGGGGCCGCGGAAAAAATAGATAACCTTAAAAAAATAATAAAAAGGCCGCCGGGCCTGAAAAAGTAAAAGAAAAATCGCGGAGCAAAGAACGGGAGAATTTGGCAGAAAAAGTCACGCCTGTTTTTTGAGTTCTTTTTGCCCGCCGGGGAGAAGGGCTATGAAAAAGAAATATGCAATAGGAGTTGATTACGGGACAAATTCTGTCAGGGCGCTGATAATAGACATCACAGACGGCCGGGAGCTCGCCAGCCGGGTCTATAATTATGAGCGCGGCGACGCCGGTGTTATCCTTGACAGGAAAGATCCGCATGTTGCGAGGCAGGACCCGTCAGATTATCTGAAAGGCCTCGAGCTTTCCGTTAAAAAAGCCCTGAAACTGGCAGACCGGGTTAAAGGCTTCAAAAGAGAGGATGTTATCGGTATCGGCGTGGACACTACGGGCAGCACTCCGCTTCCCGTAAATAAAGAAGGCACGCCGCTTTCTTTTCTGCCGGAATTCAGGAACAATATTAATGCTCTTGCCTGGCTCTGGAAGGATCACACCGCAATGGAAGAAGCGGAAGAGATAACCGCGCTCGCGGCCGGCCAAAAGCGGCCGTATCTTGAAAAATGCGGCGGGACTTATTCTTCGGAATGGTTCTTTGCGAAAATACTGCACTGCTTGCGGATAGACAAAAAAGTTTTTAGGGCGGCCTACAGCTGGGTGGAGTTATGCGATTATATTCCCGCGGTATTGACGGGAAATACCGATCCTCTTACGTTGAAAAGGTCAGTCTGCGCGGCCGGGCATAAAGCCATGTTCAATCCGTCCTGGGGCGGGCTGCCTGAGAAGTCTTTTTTAAAGAAACTTGCTCCTGAACTTGCCGGGTTAAGGGACCGGCTTTATGATGAGGCCTTTCCTGCGGGTGTAAAGATGGGCAAGCTTGCGCCAAAGTGGGCGGGAATATTCGGCCTTTCTACGGAAGTTACGGTCAGCGTAGGCGCTTTTGACGCGCATATGGGCGCGGTGGGTTCGGGCATAAAACCCGGAACGCTGGTAAAAATAATCGGGACTTCCACCTGCGACACGCTGGTTTTTCCGGGAAATAAAAAGCTTGAAAATATTAAAGGTATCTGTGGTATTGTAAAAGGTTCTATTCTGCCGGGCTATTACGGCCTGGAAGCCGGGCAGTCGGCGGTCGGTGATATTTTTAACTGGTTCGTCAATTTTATGGGCAGCAGGGAACTGCATGAGGTTTATACCGGGGAAGCGGAGAAGTTGAAGCCCGGTGAGTCCGGCCTGATGGCGCTTGACTGGAATAACGGCAACAGGACGGTGCTGGTGGATCCTAAACTGACCGGCCTGCTTACAGGACAGACGCTCTATACAAAACCGCATGAGGTTTACAGAGCCCTGCTTGAAGCTACGGCTTTTGGCGCCAGGGTCATTATTGACAGGTTTGAAGAATACGGCGTAAAGGTCTCGGAAATTGTGAATTGCGGAGGCATTGCGGAAAAAAATCCCCTGTTCATGCAGATCTACGCCGATATTTTTAACCGTCCCATGAAAATAAGCCGGTCCGCGCAAACCTGCGCTCTCGGCGCGGCGCTCTTTGGCGCGGTAGCGGCCGGCAGTGTTAACGGTGGCTATGACCGGGTGGAGGATGCGCAAAAAAGAATTACCGGCATAAAAAACAGGGTGTTCCGCCCCAAAAAAGAAAATGTCCTTGTCTATGCGGAGCTGTTTAAAATATATAAAAAATTACATGACGGGTTCGGCACCGGGGAACCTGTAAAAATGAATACGGTCATGAAAGAATTGCTGAAAGTGAAAGCGCGGGTCAAGTGACCGGGTACCGGCCTTAGACCGGAACGCGGTATTTTTTCACGCGCTCTAGCGCGGCCTGCGTGAACTGTGAGTATCATTTCAGGAGGACAAATGCTTGAACAGCTGAAAAAAGAAGTTTGCAGGATGAATATCGCTCTTAAAGAAAACGGCCTGGTGACCATGACCAGCGGCAATGTTTCCGGGAGAGACCTGAAATGCCCCGGTTATATTGTTATCAAACCCAGCGGGGTAGTGTATGACGTCATGAGTCCAAAAGATATGGTCGTGGTGGATATGAAAGGCAGGGTGGTGGAAGGCAGGTATAAACCTTCCGTGGATACAATATCGCATCTTGTTGTTTACCGGGCCAGAAAAGACCTGGGAGGGATAGTCCATACGCATTCCAACTTTGCCACGAGTTTCGCGCTTCTGGGAAAACCGCTCGCGGTTTGTATGACCGCGCAGGCCGATGAGTTCGGCGGCATGATCCCGGTAACCAGATATGCTTCGCCGCTGCCTTTTGAAGACGTAGGGAATGCTATTGTTGAAACACTCGGCAGAAAAGAACTTCCCGGAGTGCTCTTGAAAAAACACGGGGTCTTTACCTTTGGGCCTAGTCCTGCTGCTGCGGTAAAAGCTGCCGTAATGATAGAGGATATCGCGAAAACCTGCTGGCTGGCTATGCAAAATGGAAAGCTAAAAGCCCTGCCGGACAAAGAGGTAAAAAAGTGGTTTTACCGCTATCATGAAATTTACGGACAAAAAAGGTGAAAGTTGGCAACAGCCCGCAGGAATTAAACTAAGGATTGACATATATGACTATTTATGATACAATAATTACAGTAAAGTGGTTTTTAGACGAAGGCGTCTATGCAAAGTATGCAAGCATAGATGCCTTTTTTTATTAGGGAATAACAGTGATCTGCCAAGGAGAATAGATGGTTATACATATTGACGAAAGGCTCAATAAAGTTCCTTCTGCCTGCGGTGTTACGGGGATCATGAATACCCGCGGTGTCCGGATGAGCGGCAATGATATTACCAACTCGATTTGTAATATGATGTTCCGGGGCAACGGCCTGGGCAGCGGTTTTGCCGCCTATGGCATCTATCCGGAGTACAAAGATTATTTTTGTTTTCATGTCATGTACGGAAAAGAAAGCTCAAAAGTTGACACCGAGGCCTACATTAACAGCAATTTCACCGTAAAATATTCCGAACCTATACCGTATAAATTTGTTAAAACTTTAAAGCATATCCCGCTATTACAGAGATATTTTTTAAGCCCCAGAGAAGACCGTATGCCGGTAAAACCGTCCAGTGCCGCAGAAAAAGAGGCCATGGACCAGGATTATGTACTGGAACGGGTAATGCATATTAATATGAATATAGCCGATGCCTTTATTTTTTCTTCGGGAAAGGACATGGGCGCGTTTAAAGGGGTCGGCTATCCTGATGAAATTGCCGAATTCTATAAGATATCCGGCTACAAGGGTTATCTTTGGACCGCGCATAACAGGTTCCCGACCAATTCGGTGGCCTGGTGGGGCGGCGCTCATCCCTTCAGCATCCTGGATTGGACGGTGGTCCATAACGGAGAAATTTCCTCTTACGGTATTAACAGAAGGTATCTTGAAAATTTCGGCTACTATTGCACGCTCTCTACCGATACCGAGGTCATCGCCTATCTTTTTGACCTGCTGGTCAGGAAACACGGGCTTTCCTTTGAGGACGCGAGCAATGTTTTGGCGGCTCCTTTCTGGTCGCAGATAGAACGGGAAGACCCGGCTAAAAAAGAATATTATTCAAAATTGAGAATGATCTACGGCCCGGCTTTGCTTAACGGGCCCTTTGCCATAATCGTTGCCAAAAACGGGGCCATGATTGGTTTGAATGACCGGACCAAGCTCCGGCCGCTGGTGGCCGGCAGAAAAGGGGATAATGTTTATATCGCAACTGAAGAAGCCGCGATCAGGTGCGTGAATTGGAAGTTAGACGAGATCTGGATGCCTAACTCAGGGGAACCGGTAATTGTTGAACTGAAAAAGCAGGTGTAAATAAAATAACCAAACATAGAAATAAACTTTATGGATCACGCAGCTAAGGTTTTCACAGTTTCTGCAGAGCGGGATCTTCTCCGGTATTCGCGAAATAGAGGAATGGGATAAAATGGCAAAATCAAAGTTTAGAACAGAGTTTAAGATAAAAAGAGACCCGGAAAAATGTATCAACTGCCAGGCCTGCGTCAGAATGTGCAGTAATGATACGCATCAGTATGATCCGGATACTGAAACTATAATGTCCTATGATGAAAAATGTGTGGGCTGTCATTTCTGCGAGGATATGTGCCCGACGGGAGCCCTGATAATTGAACGTGAAATGCCCCAGATCAAAGAGAACGCGCACTGGGCGTCAAGAGATGTTTACGGGATAATTAAACAGGCGGAAACAGGCGGAATTCTGCTTACGGGTATGGGGAGTGATAAAAAATACAAGGAATATTTTGACCATATTTTGCTTAACGCGTCCCAGGTAACAAATCCTTCCATAGACCCGCTCCGGGAACCCATGGAACTTAAGACTTTTCTGGGGAAAAAACCGGATATTTACGAGAAAGACGCCAAACCTTTTCCCCAGCTCGTGCTTGAAGCTCCTATTATGTTCTCAGCGATGAGTTACGGCTCCATATCCTTAAACGCTCAAAAGTCGCTGGCTATGGCTGCGGCCCGGTTCGGGACCTACTGGAATACCGGGGAAGGCGGGCTGCATGAAGAATTGAAACCTTACAAGGACAGGGTTATCGTACAGGTCGCTTCCGGAAGGTTCGGAGTGGATGTTGAATATCTTGAATCCGCGGCGGCTATTGAAATTAAGATAGGCCAGGGGGCAAAGCCGGGTATTGGCGGCCACCTGCCCGGAGAAAAAGTTGATGAAGAAGTCAGCAAAACGAGGCGTATTCCCGTGGGCTCGGACGCTATTTCTCCTGCCCCGCACCACGATATTTATTCCATTGAAGACCTTAAACAACTGGTCTACGCGTTAAAGGAAGCTTCAAGGTATAAAAAACCGGTCGGAGTCAAGATCGCGGCGGTCCATAATGTTGCCCCGATAGCTTCGGGCCTGGTGCGCGCGGGCGCGGACTTTGTGGTCATAGACGGTATTAGAGGCGGCACCGGGGCGGCTCCCGCGGTCATCCGCGATAATGTCGGAATACCCATTGAACTTGCGATAGCGGTAGTTGACCAGCGTTTAAGAGAAGAAGGGATCAGAAATCAGGCCTCGCTTATTGCGGCCGGAGGGTTCAGAAATTCCGGGGACATTATTAAAGCAATTGCTCTCGGTGCGGATGCAGTCTATATCGGAAGTTCCGCGCTGATCTCCCTGGGGTGTCATCTGTGCCAGAAATGCTATACGGGAAAATGCAACTGGGGTATTGCCACGCAGGACCCTTATTTAAAAAAGAGATTAAATCCCGATGTCGGTTCGGAAAGAGCTTATAATCTGTTACGCGCCTGGTCACTGGAGATAAAAGAGATGCTCGGCGGTATGGGAATTAATGCCATAGAATCCTTGCGGGGCAACAGGGGCCAGCTGCGGGGTGTGGACCTTTCAAAATTAGAACTGGAACTCCTGGGTTTGAAACATGCGGGAGAATCGTGGTGATTAGAAATAGAGCAATAGAACAATAGATAATGGAAAATAGATTATGGAGGGCGGAAAATTTTCCGCCGGGATATTATAATGTATGGTGAAAGTGCTGGTAACCATGAACCATTCACTAAGCTCAGGTTCATGACCTTGCCATGAACCATTCACTAAGCTCAGGTTCATGACCTTGCCATGAACCATTCACTAAGCTCAGGTTCATGACCTTGCCATGAACCATTCACTAAGTTCAGGTTCATGGCCCTGCACTTGAACGTAGTGAATGGTACGGGGGCAATGAAATCGCTCTATCAGGGTTGTAATCAGTGGAATCCTGTTTTTGCAATCAGTGAAATCGCTCTATCAGGGTTGTAATCAGTGGAATCCTGTTTTTGCAATCAGTGAAATCGCTCTATCAGGGTTGTAATCAGTGGAATCCTGTAGTTTTGCAATCAGTGAAATCGTTTTAACAAATGAGGGTATATGAAAAAAATAATAATACGGGAAGAATTCTGTTTGGGGTGCCGGCTTTGTGAGGTGCATTGCGCTACGGCGCACTCAGAGTCGAAAAATATTATTAAAACTTTTAAGTCCGTGCAGGGGAGGCCTCTGTCCGCGCTTGTATTTGAAGAACAGGGGTATACGACTTTTGCTCTTCAATGCAGGCACTGTAAAGACGCGCCCTGTATTGAATCCTGCTTGACTTCGGCTATGTATAAGGATAAGCATGGAACGGTGCTGCATGACTCCGAAAAGTGTGTCGGCTGCTGGATGTGTATCATGGCCTGTCCTTTTGGCGTCATTAAGCCGGATCTAAAAGAAAAGAAAGTCGGGTCCAAATGCGACTTCTGTACCGGCAGGGAAAAACCCGCCTGTGTGGAGCACTGCCCGAACCAGGCCATTTTATTAAAGGAGATCTGATGAGACATGTTATTATTGGCTACTCGGTGGCCGCGATAAGCGCTATTAAGAGCATCCGGGAGATCGATAAAACCTCCGAAATAACGGTGCTTACGAATGAAAGCAGTGTTTATTCCAGGCCTCTTATTTCCTACTTTCTTGCCGGGAAAGTTAAAAAAGACAAACTGAGCTTTATACCGGAGACATTCGAAAAAGAAATGAAAATAACAGTAAAATGGAACACGGCTGTGGTAAAGATAAACCCTGCCGCAAAGACCGTGATTACTTCGAAAAAAGAAAAGCTGAAATACGACCGCTTGCTTATCTCTACCGGCGGGACCCCGATCAAACCCCCTATTGCAGGGTATGCGGATGATATCGCAGGAATTTTCACCTTTGTTAAACTGGACGAGGTGGAGAAGCTGATCAAGTATATAGAAAAGAATAAAATTAAGGAGTGCGTTATCCTGGGCGCCGGGCTTATCGGTATGAAGGCGGCTGAAGGCCTGCTTGCCAGAAAAATTAAGCTCAGGATAGTTGAAATGGCCGACCGCCTTTTAGCCAATACCTTTGACAGCGCCGCGTCGCTTTTGCTTGAAGAAAAACTCAAAGAATCCGGTTCCGAGTTCCTGAAAGAAACTACCATAAAAAAAATTATCTCAAAGTCAAAAAAACTTGAAGCGCTGGAACTTTCAAGCGGGAAGACCCTTAAGACCGGGCTTCTTATAATGGCTGTCGGGGTCAGGCCTGATATAGAGCTGGCCAAGGGCACGGAGCTTAAGGTCAACCGCGGCCTGGTTGTAAACAAAAACATGGAAACAAATATTCCCGGTATCTATGCCGCGGGTGACGCGGCGGAAGGCAAAGATTTTTTATCCGGCGAGAATGCGGTGATCGCCATCTGGCCGGTCGCGGCAAGGCAGGGCAGCGTAGCAGGTTTCAATATGGCGGGCAAGAAAGCGGAATATGACGGGATGTTCCCCATGAACTCAGTAACTATTCTCGGAGTGCCGTCGATATCTTTCGGCCTCACCAATCCGAAGGCCGGGGCTTATCAGGTTCTGCTTTCAAACGAAGGCGGAAAATATAAAAAGATCGTCCTTAAAGACGGTATTATCGTGGGGGTGGTGCTTGTTAACGCCATAGAGCGGGCCGGTATTTTCGGGCTTTTAATAAAACAAAAATTGGACGTTTCAGCGCTGAAAAAACAGCTGCTGTTTGATGATTTCGGTTTTCTGGTTCTGCCAAAAGATTTCAGGAAACACTTTGTGACAGGGGAAGGTACGGAGGTATGAATAAAACAGTTATTGACGCGCGAGGCAGGGACTTTAAAGAACTAAATGAACTTATTCATGAGAAACTTAATGTGACCGATGAGTTCATTCTTGAAGACGTTTGCGGGCAGCGCTATATCGGCGCCGGAATAAAGAAAAATATTAAAATAACAATTAACGGGTATCCGGGCGGCGATCTGGCTGCTTTTATGGACGGCCCGGAGATAGTAATAAACGGCAATGCGCAGGATGCCATCGGTAACACCATGAACTCCGGCTCGATAATTGTGCACGGCAACGCGGGAGACATAGCCGGCTACGGCATGCGCGGCGGTAAGATCTTTGTTAAAGGCAATGTGGGCTACCGGGTCGGCATTCATATGAAGGAATATCAGGGGATGTTCCCGGTGATAGTGGCCGGCGGGGAAGCCAAGGACTTTCTCGGAGAGTATATGGCCGGCGGCCTGCTTATAATTCTCGGCCTCCATTCAAAAGGCCTTCCGGTAAGGGATTTTGTGGGAACAGGAATGCACGCGGGCCGCATTTTTCTCAGGACCGAAAAAATAGATCCGCGCCTGCTCGGAAAAGAGGTAAAAGCCGGAAAACTTGATGAAGATGACCTTAAGATGCTGGAAAAATACGTCACGGAATATTGTCTTACTTTCGGTATGGAGAAGGAGAAGAATAAAATCCTCAGCGGCCCTTTCCTGAAACTCTCGCCGTTTTCTCTCCGGCCGTACGGGCGCCTCTACGCGTATTAGAAGTACGGAAGTACGGAAGAGCGGAAGGGCGGAAGTAGGAAAAAGCAAGAGTTCTTACTGTTAGCTGTAAATCTGTAAGCTGTACTTCTGCAAGCTGTACATCTGTAAGCCGTACCTCTTTACTTTAGCGCCTGGCGTATCAAACTTTCCGGGATATTTTCTGTCACAACCGCCCTGCCAATACCCGCGGGCAGTACGAACCTGTTCACTCCGGCTATAAATTTTTTGTCGCGGCGCATTGAGGAAATTATTTTATTTGCGGGAATATCTTTCGCGGATGTTTTTAGCCCCGCGGCAGTAATTAGAGTTCTGATACGTTGAGCGTCTTTTTGCGGCAGCAGGCCGAGTTTAACCGCTATCTTCGCGGCAAGCGCCATGCCGATGCCTACAGCTTCCCCGTGTTTAAATTTCCGGTAATCCGTAGCAGCCTCAAGAGCATGGCCCAGAGTATGCCCGTAATTAAGCATTATCCGGATATCCTTATCATCTCTTTCATCGGCGGAGGTTATAGCCGCTTTTATCTTAACGCAGGCCGGGATGACTTTATTCAAAGGCGCTATTTTACCTTTTAAAAGGAAGCTCATGTTTTTTTCCAGGAAAGAAAAAAGCTTCGCGTCCCTGATCACTCCGTATTTTATGATCTCCGCGAGCCCGCAGCGAAATTCCCGCAGAGGCAGGGTTCTTAAGACCGCCGTATCCATATAAACCAGCCCGGGCTGCCAGAAAGCGCCGATGAGATTCTTGGCTTCTCTGAAATTGAAAGCAGTTTTGCCGCCCAGCCCGCAGTCGGCCAAACCAAGCAAGGTTGTCGGGACCTGGATATAATTTATCCCCCGCCTGTACGTGCCGGCAACAAACCCGCCCAGATCTCCCACAACACCGCCGCCAAGGGTAACGAGTACGATCTTCTTTTGCTGGTTCCGGTCAAAAGCATAAACGGCATTAAGTAACTTAAGATAAGTCCTGAAATTTTTTTGTTCTTCACCGGCCGGCAGGATAATATTTCCTATATCCGTAATTCCCGCTTTGTTCAGGGAAGAAACGGTTTTTTTAAGATAGTGGCGCGCGACATTCCTGTCCGTTATTATAAAAACAGCCGTCCCGCCGCAGTTCAAAGCTCTGAGCGCCCGCCCGAGCTGAGGCAGTATATTATGGCCGAGGATTATGTTGTAACTTCTGTCCGCGCTTGAGGCGAGTTTAACCCGTAGGGTACTTGGCATTTTTTCTCCGGCCCCCTAATTTTTACTAAAATCAAAATCCAGCGCCATTTTAATACGTTCCAGCATCGGGGGATGAGAAGCAAACCAGAAGGTCAGCAGGTCATTTGTATAGAGATAGGCCTTATTATCTTTTGCCAGCCGTACCATACCGGAGATGAAGACTTCCCTGTTCCCGGTGCACTTTAATTCATAAGTGTCGGCGGTCACTTCCATTTTTCTGCTTATGAAACTGTCCACCGGAGCGGTAAAAAAAGTATAAATGGTCAGAATAAAGGACAGGAGAGGCAGCCCGGCGATATTAGAGATCTTCAGGTAGGGCGAGAATTCCTGGAAAGTCAGAGAAATAAGAAAAGCAATAATAAAAGAACCCAGGAAGCCAAGGATGAGCCCTTTTAGAACATGATGATGTTTCCAGTGGCCGGCTTCATGCGCGACAACCGAAGCGACTTCCTCGGGGCTGTTATTTTTAACCAGGGTATCAAAAATATATATTGATTTTTCCGGGCCGAAACCCGTAAAAAAGGCGTTGGTATGTTTGGAATACTTGGACTCATTTATCTGGAATAATTTTTTTAGCTTGATACCTGATATTTCCGCGACCTTGAATATCGGTGCGGTGTATTCACCCTGCTCAAAATTGGTTTTTTTATAGAATAACGGAAGGATTATGTAGGGATATAAAAAGGTAAGGATCATTTCAAAGGCCAGAAGCACGACGGGGATAACCCAGACCCAGTTGGCTCCGGCTTTGCGGAAGGTTATATAGGCCGCAGAAATGATCAGAACGTTAATTACCGCGCCTGTTGAAAATTGTTTCAGAGTGTAGATGCTCCAGTCCTTTACGCTCATATTGGAAAAGCCGAACTTATGTTCCAGAGCGAAAGAAAAGTAATATTGAAAGGGCAGGTTAATTAAAAATTCCAGCAGAAGGTAAATAAGAATAAAAAGTATGCCGCGTATAGTCAGATAGCCGAAAGAAAAATGCCTGAGCAGGTTTGAAAGATATACGGAAAAACCGCTGAAAAAAAAGGCCAGAGGAAAGACAAAAGAAATGATCTTTCTGGCAATTGAAGCGCCAAAACCCCGGTCATGGTATTCTTTGGCTTTTTTGAGATCTTCTTCAGAAAAATATTTAACGGCCAGGCTTTCTTTAGCCGGGGTTTTTCCGCCTTTCCGGTCCAGAAAAGTAAAAATAACCCTCAGGAGCACATATAAAACCGTTAAGCTGATAAAGAACATTTTCATACAGGGAACCGCCTTTGTGCTCGAAGTTACTTTTATCCGTTAAGGGAAAGTTCTGATCCCTTTGTTAGCTTTACCGCCGGAGTTCTTTGTCTTGCTGTTTTCTGCATCAAGGAAGAAAACCACCGAAAACCTGTGCGTGTCTCCAAGATTGCCGGAAGCCGCGTAAGCATAATCTATTTCGTAGCCAAAAACCCCTTCAAGAATATCTTTATAACCCAAACCGATGGTCAGATTGCCGGTGTCATAGCCGATTTTGTAGCCCAAACGGAAAGCAATATTTTTCTGGTACCAGAATTCCAGGCCCAGGTTCTCCGCCAGCTTGCCGGTGTCAAAAGGATAATAGGCCGTAACTGCAACGGTAAGGTCGGCAGGGTCTATGAGCTTGAACTTGTCGGAAAAGCCGCCTCTGGCCGTGAGCGGCAAATTGTCTCCGCTGATCTGGGTGCCCAGGTTTGATAAAGCGGCGCCGAAGACAAGGTTATCCTCCAGCATTTTTAGCCGTAAAAGCACGCCCAGGTCGGCGGCAAAAGCCGAAGCACTGGAAGTGTCAATTGTTTGCAGCGCGTATTTAACTGTCGCGCCCACCTGTATATCTTTATTCAAAAGATAACCCGCGCTAACGGCCAGGGCCAGGTCTGCGGGCGTGAAAGTCCCTGAAACGGTACCGATAGAACCGCTGGGTGTTTCGGAAATTTTATCTATGGGGCCGTAACTCATGTAGATAATATGCGCTCCCAGTCTAAGCCTATCTGAGAGGGGATAAGAGAAAGCCGCATAGTCATAAGTGGAGGAATCCCAGTAGAGCATGTGCGTTAAAGAGGCCTCCATGAATTCCAGGTTCGCAAGCCCGGCCGGATTCCAAAAAACGGCGTCCACATCGTCAGCCAAAGCGGTGAAGGTTTCGCCCATGCCCTCGGTCCTTGCCGAAGGCGCGATTCTAAGAAAAGGAAGTGCGCTGGATGCGGCAGGCAGATCCGCGGCCAGCAATAAAAATAAAAGCCCTGCCGCGGTATAAAGTATAATTTTTTTTGGCATAATATTTCCCCAGTTAACCGATAAAAAACTTGAAATCCGGTTAATAACGCTCTGCTCTTTTTATTACCTAAATATACCATAATTAACCTGAGGATGTCCATAAATCTGTAAGGAAAAAAGAAATTCTTAAATAAAGCAGAAGCAGGCAACATTAAAATTGTAGTTGCTTGATTTATCAAGCATTTTTGGCCTCATAAATGAGTCAACTACAAAAAAATACAGAATGAGGAGTTTACGGGTATTTTTCTTTTTAGCTGTGAAATCAATTCCTAAATCTGGTAGAATATAGCTGAAGAAAATTTTGGGGGAGCTCATGAAAAAAACCTTGAAAATAATCGGTATTGCCGCAGGAGGAATAGTTGTTCTGGCTGTAATTCTCGTTCTTTCGGCAGCTTTCCTGATTCCCTGGGATAAAGTAAAAGACAAGCTGGTTGAAAAGGCCTCGCAGGAGCTGAAAAGAGAGGTCAGGATAGAGAAACTTTCATTTGGCCTGTTGAAAGGCCTGGAACTTGAAGGGTTTTATGTGGGAAACGCGGCAGGTTTCAGTCCCGGCGCTTTTATCTCGGCCGATACCGCGGTCCTAAAATATGATTTTTGGGCGCTTTTCAAAAGACAGGTCAAACTTACAAAGATTGAGCTTGTAAAGCCGTTCATTCTTATTGAAAAAGGAAAAAATGAAAGATATAATTTTTCCGACCTGCTGGAATTATCGGGCAAGAAGGCTGAAAAAGAAGCGCCCGTCCGGAGCAAAAATACCGAATTGCCCGTTGAATTTTCCATATCACGCTTTGCTGTAGTTGACGGTACCGTAAAATACAGCGATGAGACCGTAAAACCTGCCGGGAGCCTAGACGTAAAAAAGATAAATGTTTCAGTTTCCGGGCTTTCCCTGGAATCCGTGAAACCTTTTTTTATTACTGCCTCGGCAAGCGTTATTTACAACAAGGCGCCTCTGGACCTGGCTATAGACGGGACGATGGAATTACAATATAAAGAGCAACGGTTCAAAGCTGATAAGCTTTCGGCGAAAATTCCCTCGGCCGGCATGGAATTGACCGCGGATGTAGAAGTCAATAAGTTTCTGGAAAATCCGGAGCTTAAACTTAACGCGGTTCTTTCGCTTAACGGCGAAAAGTCCCTGAAGCTGCTCGGGGAAATGGCCTCAAAAGAGCAAAAAAAATATTTAAATGAGCTGGGTATGGCGGGTACAGCTTCCTTAAAGTTAAATTTGGCGGGCAGTATGGTGAAGACACCGAAAGATTATGCTATTAAAGCGAATTGTTCAGGTTCCGCTGATATTACAAAGATGGAGCTAAAATATAGCACTTACTTTCTTAAACCGGGGAAATATCCTCTTGTAATTGACTATAAGCTGGATATGAACGGGGAGAAGGTGAATTTGAACGCTGAATTGAAAATGAGGGATTCGGCGCTTAAAACCAGGGTAGAGCTGGCCGGTTTCGAGGCGCCCCGGATTTCCGCTGATTTGGACGGAGAAGTGCTGATCGCTGAACTGTATTCTTTATTGCCAGTTATGGAAGGCTTTGAAGCTTCAGGTAAGGCAAAGTTTACCGGGAATATTAAAGTTCCTGTAAAAAAAGATTACTCAGTTGATTACAAAGGCATAGCAATTGATATCAAAGGCCGGATCCTTGACTTTGGCACGCAATACAGTAAGTTTAAATACGGTGTTTCCAAATTAAATGCCGATCTGGCATTAAACGAGAAAATACTGGAACTTAGAAATCTTGTTTTTTCAGCAGGCAGTTCGCCTTTTAAAGGTTCGCTCTCTGCCGCAAATTTTAATCTTGAAACCCTGGCGGAATGGAAAACCAGGTTTACAGGCGATGTAAAATTTGAATTGACCTGCCAGAAGTACCTGCTGGACGAGTTAATGGCTGCGGTGCCTGAAAAAAAGGCCGGACCGGCCCCTGCAAATTCTAAAGCAGGAAAAACCGCTGAAACTAATCCGGGTTTTTCAAACGAAGAGCTGGCTGAATATATTAATTACCTTGATCCCGGGCTGAAGGTTGACGGCCGGGCGCTTCTTAAAGAAGTTGTCTATAAAAAAGTAAAACTCACGGACGTTTCTGCCGCCCTCAAACTGGCAGGTAGAAAAGCAGGCGTTGACAGCAGCGTGAACGCCTACAGCGGGGCGGTGAAGAGCAAAATAAATCTTGATATGAATACCCCGGGGCTCGGGTATGAACTCAAAGCGGAAATAAATAACGTACAGGCCGGGGATTTTATAAATGCTCTGGTAGATTCCTTTCTGAAACCTGATATTGGAGCCAATTTCAAAGATAAAATTTTCGGGAGTACCGTTGCCGGGATAGAAATTAAAGGTGCCGGAGTAAATAAGAACGCGGTCAAAAAAAATCTGACCGCAAAACTTTCCTACAAGCTGGTTAACGGCAGGCTGAAAAATTGGAAGATACTCGGAGACGCTCTGGCGGCCTTGAAATTAAACCGGATGGAGGAGATAAACTTCAGGGAATTTACCGGAACAATAAGCGCCGCGAACCAGAAAGCGTCCATAGAAAATTTCAGGATCATCTGCGATGATATGAGATATACGGCCTCAGGGGAGGTCAACTACGATAAAGACCTGGACAGCAGTATGAACCTTAAATTTTTAAATGACCTGTCTCCAAACTCGGCAAAACAGCTGGGGGACCTGGGCTTTTACGGGTCCGATGAAAATGGCTGGTTTCCCGTGGATTTCATGCTGGCCGGGACCCTGGCCAGGCCTGCTCTGCCCGCACCGCTGCTTGAGCGCTCGCAAAAAAATATGGAAAATAAATTAAAAAAGAAAGCGGAAGAGGAATTAAAGAAAAAAGGCGAGGACCTGAAACAGAAAGGGCTGGATCTTCTCAAAGGCCTTTTTGGAAGGTGAAAAAATAATGGAAGAATTCATAAAAAAACTTCTGGAACTCGATATTAAGGTCTTTTACTTTTTAAATAAAGACCTGATGAATCCTGTTTTTGATCTCATCATGCCGGTGATCACCAATGAGATATTTATCACCCTGCCGGCCCTTGCCGTTGTCCTGTATTTTCTTTTTAAGGGCAGCAGGCGGGTCAGGCTCTCCATAATCTGCATGATTGTCGCAGTTTTATTAGCGGATGCCGTTGCCTACAGGCTGATCAAACCTTATTTTGGCCGGCTGCGTCCCTGCGATATTTTGCCCGGGGTGCACGTGCTCGCGCAAGCCGGGAGATTCTCGTTTCCTTCGAATCATGCCGCCAATATGATGGCGCTTTCCGTCATAGCGGTCTATTTCTACCGCAAATACGGCTGGTTGGTATTTGCGGCCGCTCTCCTCGTCGGTTATTCCCGTATTTATGTCGGGGTGCATTATCCTCTGGATGTGCTTGCGGGTTTTATCCTGGGCGGGCTGTCGGCCCTGCTCGTTATTGGTTTCTACAAACGTATTGAACTCAAAAATAAAGACCGGTCACGAAGCCGTAAACAATAAGCGGGATACAAGTTCGGCGGTTCTGTTTAGAACTTGATCCTTGATCCGGAAGGGGTACTCTTAACACATGAAATGGCACAGGCTGTTTTTATTAGTTTTTCTTGCCGGGCTGGCCGGCCTGCTGGTTATTTCCTCACTGCAGTTAAAAAAAAGATACGAGCTGGAACAACAAAAAATTACCGGCATAGCCCTTAATTTAAAGGATATCCGGGCGGGCCGCGCGGCTGCCTATACGGTGTTAACCTATGAGGAAGCGCTTAAACCCGCAGCTTTGTCTTCCGGGATACAACTGGTTGAAATAAAAAAAGGCAGGGATGTAAAAAAAATAAAGAACAAAAAAGCGATACTTTTTTTTGAGAACAATATCATTTTTGACCCGGAAACCGTAAGAGCGGAAAATTTTACCGTGGCGTCCGTGGAGTTTGAAAAACCCGCGGGTTTTGACCGGATCCCGCCGGACAGGATCCTGACCCTGCATACTATTAAGGATAAGGATCTTCCGAACTACAACGAGGAAGAGACCCTCAACAGGTATGTAAGGGCGGTACTGGAGAGGAAAATTTGCATTCTTTATCTTAAGTACCCGGCCTGTCTGGAGCGGCTGGTGCAGGTTCTTAAGTCCCGCGGGGTACAGCTCCAAGCGGCGGAGAAAAATCCCTACCGGCTTGAGGGTGCCGGTTTTATAAAAAATATACGGTTTAAACAAGCAGTCGCGTTTTTCCTGGCTCTGTCAATGCCTCTTTTGGGTTTTTTCACGGCCAGGAGGCTTAAGGCCGGAGTCGGGCTTCAATTTATGGCCATTACCGCTTTTTCGCTGGCGGCCGCCGTGTTGATCTCGGGACTCCTGTCCGAAACAGTTTTTATGCTGAAGCTTTCCCTGTTTACGGGGGTAAAAGCCGCCCTATTATTGCCGCCTCTGACCGTATTTTTCTTTCTGGCCCGTGAAAAAAAAGAGTATTTTTCCGGTAAGGTTATTCTCTTGCTCACGGGCGCGGTGCTGTCCCTGCTTGTGATAATAGTAGCCGCGCGGAGCGGAAATTATTCCATGCCGCTTCTGCCTTTTGAAAAAGAACTAAGGGACTGGTTTGAAAAGATCTTTTACGCCCGGCCCCGTCTTAAGGAATTTTTGACCGGGCATCCCGCCCTGTTATTGGGCCTTTATTTGTATGGCCGGTCGCGTGTTTACGAAAAAAGAACGGCTGTAAATATACTGGCCGTGTTTTTGGTAGCTCTCGGCATCCTGGGGCAAACATCTATGATCAATACCTTCTGCCATGTCCATGCCGACCTGGGTTTATCCATACTAAGGACAGTTTACGGATTAATTATAGGGATATTTTTGGGGGTACTTCTTATACTATGCCACAAAATAATAAGAAAGTAACCATTTTCGGGTATTTTGGTTTTAAGAACCTCGGGGATGAGCTGATACTGCTGTCGCTGGTTCAAAACCTCAAAAACCGGGCGGATATTACGGTCCTTTCAAAGCGGCCCCGGGAAACCGCAGGAGAACTGGGTGTCAGGGCGGTCAACCGCTGGAATCCTTTTTCCGCGGCCCGGCAGATACTTGCTTCAAAGACCGTACTTGGCGGCGGCGGGGGCTTATTCCAGAATAAAACCAGCACGCTCAGTCTTTTTTACTATCTTTCGCTGATCGTCCTGGCAAAAATATTTTCTAAACGCGTGGTCCTTCTCTCCCAGGGTATAGGCCCGATCCACGGCAGAACGGCCAGAGCTGTTTCCCGCAGGATCCTGGAGCTTGCGGATGTTATTACCGTCAGGGACCGGGGTTCTTACGAAGCGCTTAAAGCACTGGGAGTAAAAAAAGAAGCGCGCGTTACCGGGGATGCGGTGTTCGCTCTGGACTTTTCTCCAAGCGGAATTAAAAAAAGCGGCGGGCCCGCAGCGGCAGGCATAGCCCTTAGGAGTTTCAGGGAGCACCGCCGTTTTACCGGGGAGCTGCGGGAAGTGCTGGAACAGTTCAGGCAAGGCCGGAAACTTAGCTATATATTTTATCCTTTTCAGGTTCCGGAAGATAATATTTCCGGGGAAGATAATAGAATTATCAGCCGCCCGGAGGAATTTATCCGGGAGTTTGCGGCTCTGGACCTGGTAGTGGGCGCCAGGTACCACAGCCTGGTCCTGGCCCGCGCCCTGCAAAAACCTTTTATCGGCATAAACGTGGACACAAAGATCAAATATCTCTGTGAAAGCAGCGGAATGCCCTGTCTGGAACTTAATGAAAATACGTTCAAAAATAATCTTAAAAGTAGTATAATAAAATTGCTGAATGAAAAAACACCTGTTATTCTGGAAGCTTACGGGCAGAAAGTAAAAGAATCATTTTCGCTCGTATTTGACGGTTAAAACCAAAGGAAAAAAATGTTTATAAAAGTTCTGCTGGCTCTGCTGGCGGCCGCGGCCACCGGACTGGAGTACACAGAAAGCTTAACTGCTAAAAGCGGTCCGGGCGGCCTTGCGGGCTGGGAAGTGGTTTCGGGGAACTGGACCCAGAACGATGGATTTCTGCAGGGGAACTCAAGCGGCGGCGACGGCTTGTTATTTTATAAGAAAAGGACCTTTGCAAATTTTGTCCTGGAATGTAAAGTAAAGGTAGTGAACCGCGAAGGCAGTCTGGTTTTCCGCGCGGCCGATAAACAAAATTTATATATTCTTGTTTTTAATCCGAAGGTGAATCCGGAGGACCAGGGAAGCGTCCTTTTGATACGCCGGGTCAGAGGCCGGGAAACTTATTTTGCCGGCAGCGAGCAGTATATCGGCTCAAACGAATGGCTTACTCTCAAAGTCAGTTGTGAAGACAGGAGAATTGAGGTTTATGTGAACAACAAATTGACTGTTTCGGTGGAAGATGCCAGCCACGGCTCCGGTTTTGTGGGCCTGCGTGTCTTCGGAGATATTTTTAACGGCTGTAATGCCCAATTTAAGGATTTTTCTATCAGGACTTCTGAGGTTGAGAAAAAGTAATATGCGCAGATTTGTACTGCTTGGCGGAAAAGGAACCGGCACTTCTCTTAAGGGGCGGCTGCTGCTTTCGGGTATTGTCCTGCTGGTGCTGGTTTTTCTGGTTTTCCTGGCTTTTGCCGCGTTGACTATTTTGGCAGTACTGATACCCGCGGGCATCGTCTTCTACCTGGTAAGAAAGATATTTCTGCCGCGGCAAAAAAAAGAACACAGCCCCAAAGCGGAGCCCCTGCGGAATAAGGGCGGCTCCGATATAATAGAAATTACCGATTATAAAAGTGTGGAAGAAAAGGATTTTGATAATAAATCCGGAACATAGGAGAAATATGAGGAAGCTGCTGAGTTTTGCCGTGATCTTTTTTGCCGCAATAAATGTTTTTGGCCAGGAAACCTCGGACAAGCTGGCGGCCAGCGAGGAACTTGAGAACATTGTTTATAAAAACAATAAACTGGATTCGTTTTCCATGACCGGTACAGGGATTGTGACCGCCAAACCGGATAATGTATTTGTCCAGCTTTCCATAAGCTCGACGCCAGGGAACAATATGGCTTCGGCGGGCAGGGATCTGGATCAGAAGGTGGATTTTCTTATCCGCAGTATCTCCAGGGATTTTAAACTGAAAAAAGAGAACTTTAAAGTAAGTGTCTCCGGAGTCCAGATGCAGGAAGCTACCTCAAAAGTCAGGACCGCAAATTCGAAATTTGACGAAAACGGGCAGTTGATCCCGGAAAAAAGCTACACCAGCTCCATGAAGAAAATAATTGTCATTAACGATCTTGGCAGCAAGAGCCCGCAGGACCTGCTGTCCATAATAGACGCGGGTGTAAAATACGGGGCAGTAGCTATCGCCTCTTCTTCTTCAGTCCAGGAAACCGATACCAGCACTATTACGGAAGCGGGGAAAAACTCGGCCAAAATGAAACTGTCCAAGGGCGGCTCCGCAGCAAAGATCACTCCGGATATAAAGGACAACGATAACCAGCTTATTAATTACCATTTCAACGAAGAGACCCTTAAAAAACTGATGAAACAGGCAAAAGATTCTGCCTTGAAAGAAATAAAAGAAAAACTTGCCCGGACCAAGGAAAAGATAAAACTTAATGAGTCCGATTTTGATTTTAATATAAAGGAGGATTTCAACGCGTCCAGTACCGAGGACGGAGAGATCTCTATCAAAGCGGATGTTGCTGTCAATTACACCCGCTCCAAGCCGCCGGCAAAGGAGTGAGCGTCATGAAGAAGAAGCAAATAGAAGATTTTACCACGGAAGATAATTGGAGAATGTTCCGCATCATGGCCGAGTTTGTCGAAGGTTTTGAGGAAATGTCAAAAGTCACTCCGGCCGTCTCTATATTCGGCGCGGCGCGGGAAAAAGCCGGTAATAAATATTATAAAATAGCGGAACAGATCGGCGCCAAACTTGCAAAAAAAGGTTTTTCCGTGATCACCGGCGGAGGCCCCGGCATTATGGAAGCCGGCAGCAAGGGGGCTTTTGAAGCCAAAGGCAGGTCTGTAGGGTTAAATATAGAATTGCCGCACGAACAAAAGCCGAATCCCTATCTTACCCAGACCATGCAGTTCCGGTATTTCTTTGCCCGCAAAGTCATGTTCGTCAAATACGCTACGGCTTTCATTATAATGCCCGGAGGTTTCGGCACGATTGATGAACTTTTTGAGTCAATTACGCTGATCCAGACAAAAAAAATAAATGAGTTTCCGGTAGTTCTCGTAGGCAGGGAATACTGGCAGGGCCTTTTAGACTGGCTTAAAAAAGAAATGGCCGGCTGCGGTTATATAGAAAGGTCCGACCTGGATCTTTTTCTCCTGGCTGATACCGCGGAAGAAGCGGTCGCGCACGTACTGAAATATTGCAGGGTGAATAAAATAAAATTATCGGGTAAGAAATAGGGGAAGTTACAATTATGATACCTCCGGAAAATCCACCAATGCAGTTAACGTCAAGGATCTTCCGCACTTTTAAAAATACTAACCGGACCTCTTGACAGTTGTTGTGAACCGTGTTATACTGTTTCTGTAAGTAATCAAATATGATTATTAATGGAAACGGAGATATATTGTGACCTACGGGGAATTAAAGGATAAAGTTTCAGGACTGCCTCTCTTCAGCTGGCAGGCGCTGAAGATGTTTGCCGGAGGCGGGCAGGAGTTAAAAAATCAGATCTCCCGCTGGAAGCGCGGCGGGAAACTACTGGCGTTAAGAAAAGGTTTTTATATCCTGAATGCGAAAGAAAGGAAGCACAATCCTTCCAGGTTGTTTATTGCGTCAGAAATTTACAAACCTTCCTACATCAGCCTCGAATACGCGCTATCCTCCTACGGGATCATCCCTGAAAAAGTATCAACTTTAACTTGTATCACAACTAAAAAGACCCAGGTGTTTGCTAATGCCTTCGGAGTGTTTTCCTACAGGCATATTAAACCAGAGTGTTTTACCGGGTTTATTGCCAATAAAGATGAAGAGGGGTTTACCTGTTATTTTGCTGAACCGGAAAAGGCAGTTGTGGATTTTATTTATTTGAACCTGAACAAGTTGAAGGATACCGGCGCGCTTAAGGGATCATACCGTTTTGAAATTCCGGCAGACATTAACCGGACTAAACTGCAGATGTTCGCGAAGTTGTTTAAAAATGAGAAATTACTGGAAATCATTAAAGGGGTGAAATAGCATGATAGAGATAATCAAACAGAGCCTTCAAGGCAGTAAAGGCAGTGAAGAGAAGGTAAATAGAGCCCGGGAGTTTCTGCAGGTACTTATGCTGAAGATTTTTTTTGACCGCGGGTATTTCGAAAATATTGCCTTTACGGGAGGAACTGCGCTTCGCATACTTTATGGTATGAGAAGATACAGTGAAGACCTGGATTTCTCCCTGGTAAAAAAGAAAAATTATGATTTTAAAAGGATCTCCGGTGACCTGCTTTTTGAACTGGTAAAGAACGGTTTCAAAGTTGAAGAAAAAATAAGGACTGAGAAAACAGTCAGCAGTGTCCTGGTAAAATTCAGCGGGTTATATGGACGGCTGGGTATTCCCGCCCAAATTGAGGAGAAATTTTTGGTAAAACTCGAAGTGGATTCCAATCCGCCTAAAGGCGGTAAAAGCGTTATTATGCCCTTAACTGACAGATTTATTCTCGCTGTGAACACTTTTGATCTGCCTTCACTTTTTGCGACAAAACTTCATGCCTGTTTTTTTAGAAAATACACTAAAGGCCGTGATCTTTACGACCTGGTCTGGTATCTTGGGAAAAGGATCACTCCAAATATCACGCTGCTCAATAATGCTATTATCCAAACAGAAAAAAAAGATATGAAACTTACCGGGAAAACCTACAAGGAATTCCTTATAGAGAAGCTCAAAAAGGTGGATTTTCCCGCGGTGAGAAAAGATGTAGCGGTTTTCCTTGAGGATAAAAATGAACTAAAATTACTGGATAAAAAATTGATCCTGAAAATGCTGGAATGAAACTATGTAAACCGGCCACAATATTGTATTGTGCCGTCAAAGCCTTGGCTGTTCACCGGGACTTTTGGATACCGTTAAAGCTTGACTATTTCATAGTAATGTAGTAGAATACATTAGAGTACAAAAGAATACAGTAGGAGGTATTTGTATATGTCAAAGATAATAACCTTGAGGCTCTCAGAGGAAGAATATAAATTAATACATAAAAAAGCGGAAATAGAGTTCCGGCCTATTTCAAATTTTATTACAGCTGTTGTCCTTCGGAATATCGAAGAATCTTCTAATGTCGATGCTGTCGAAATGGATCAGATAAATAATAATGAAGCACTGCGAAAGAAAATTAAAGCCGGTTATAAGGATGCAAAGTCCATGAAGGGGAAATACATTGCCTGATTTCAGGATCTTTGAAACTGAGCAATTTCAAAAAGACCTTAATAGTGATTTTGGCGGAATAAACAGGAAGATCAGAGCTAAGCTGTTAAATTATGTTTATCCGCAGTTGAAAAAAACCCCTTTCTTTGGAAAAAACATTAAAAAGCTTGTGAACTATGAGCCTGAAACCTGGCGTTACCGGATCGGAAACTACAGGTATTTTTATATCATTGAGCAAAAAAAGAAAGTAATATTTATGATCTCCGCCGATAATAGAAAAGATGCCTATTAAAAGGATAATGAAAAACATTGGTAATTATGGTAAAATAAAACAAATGTTAAAGAGAATTATTTTCTTTATAACAGTCTTGAGTTTTGCTTTTTCTCCGCTTTTCGGGGCAGAAGATGCTCCGGGGCTTTACCGTTTTGCGTACGGGCTTTATAAGGACAAGAACTACCAGCTGGGCATAGAACAGTTCCAGAAGGTCATCTCGCTTTATCCCTCCTCCAGGGAAGCTGCCGACTCCGCGTATATGACCGCGGAATGCTATTTTAACCTGGGAAACTACGAGCAGGCCCTGAAAGAATACAATAATGTACTGGACCGGCATTCCACTCTTGAATACAGGGATTCTGTCGCTTACAGGATAGGCGAAGCCTATTTCGCGCTAAAAAAATACCGGGAAGCTCTGGAGGGTTTCAAAAAAATTATTCCCGGAAGTTATGTTTACCCGGATTCGCTCTACTGGGCCGGGGAGTGCTATTTCAATCTGGACGCGCTGGAAGATGCTGCTGCCCTTTATGAAAAAGTTGTCAAGGATTATCCCGAATTTATACATGCCGATTTTGCCTACTATTCTCTGGGCTGGTGTTATTACCGCCTCGGGAAATACCAGCCGGCCGCGGTAAATTTTGCCAATATCTCGCTGAAAACAAATAACAGCCCGCTTACCGGGGCCTCTTTATTCTGGAAAGGCGAGGCGCTTTATCTTGCCGGGGCTTTTGAGCAGTCGATCATCGCTTTCGAGGAATTCCTGAAAAAAAATCCCGCGCACAAGAATTCCGACGCGGCTTCCTACCGGGTGGGTGAATGTTTTTACAAGTTAAAGGACTACGGCTCCGCGGTAAACGCTTTTGAACTTTTTCTGAAAATATACGATGGCAGCCCCCTGCAAAATGAGGTCCGGTACTGGCTTGCGGTATCTTACGTGAACCTGGGGAAGTTTGACGCGGCCATAACCAGCCTTAAGAGCTTTGCCGCCGGTTCGGGCACGGAGGTTTCTTCCGAGCTCCGGTCCCGGGCCCGTTACGCTCTCGCCTGGTGTTATTTTAAGATGAAAAGGACCTGGGAAGCCATTGAAGAGCTTAAGTCCGTCATAAATGATAAAAACGCGCCCGGGGCTTTAAGGCCTTACGCGCTTTATCTTTCGGGCAACTGCTATTACAGCCTGGGAAGGCTGCTGGACGCCAAGACGGAATATTTTAAGATCTACAGTGAATACCCGCAGAGTGAATTTGCCGCTGACGGCCTTTACTGGGTCGGCTGGTGTGATTATAAACTCATGTATTATGACTACGCGAAAACAAACTTTAAGAATATGCTCCGGCAGTTTCCCGACAGTTCCTGGGCGCCGGAAGCTCACTTTCGCCTGGGGGAGTCCTTATTTGCCCTGAAGGACTACACCGGCGCTATTGAGGCCTATAAAGAGGTCATTGCGGATTATAAAGACCAGCGCCTTTCCCTGGTTTCCCAGCTGGGCCTCTCCTGGTGTTATTTTCAAACAAGAAAATTTACCACCGCACTGGCGGAATTCAACAGGGCGGCGGAACTGGATAAAGACGAGGAGTTTTTTGGCGAGATAAACTACATGTCCGGCAGTTGTCTTTACAATCTTAAAGATTACGCGGCGGCCCTGAAGGTCTATAAAAAGGTCTTTGAAAGCGGAAAAACAAAGGATCCCCGGGAGCTGAACAAAGCCCGGTATCAGGCCGGCTGGTGCCTCTATAATCTGAATGATTTTGCAGGCGCTATTTCTTTCTGGGAAACTTTAAATACCCCTGAAAGTACTTATTGGAGCGGCTTTGCCAGGTTCCGTAATAATGAGTATGCTAAGGCCGCAATAAACTTTGTAAAGATCGAAAAACAGTTCAGCAGCAGCCTGCTGGTTCCGGATGCCATGATAAAAACGGCGGACTGTTATTATAATATGGGGAATTATGATACGGCAGTGGAGTATTATCAGAAAGTCATAGATAAATATTATGATACAAAATATGAAAGGGACGCGCTTTACGGTCTTTCCTGGACCTATACCCGCATGGGCAAAACAAAAGAAGCGGCCGATGTAGCGAAAAAATTCCTTAAAAAGTTCCCCAAAGAAGAGTTTTCCGCCGAGGTCCAGTTCAAACTAGGGGAGTATTATTTCGGCGAGAAGAACTATAAACAGGCGGTGGAAGAGTACGACAAATTCATGAATAATTTTCCCGAAGCCAACAATATAGACCAGGCGCTCTATAATAAAGCCGAAGCCTGCATTGAGCTCAAGGATAAAGGGCGGGCTGTGGAAAGTTTCCGGATACTTATTTCTAAATTCCCCAAATCAGGCCTGGCGCCCACCGCTCATTTCAGGATCGCCGGTATTTATTTTGCGCTGGAACGTTATGCGGATGCGGCAAGCGAATATCTTGATATTGCGGAAAAATATCCGGGCAGCGGGTTCGCGTCTTCCGCGTGCTACAACGCGGGGCTGGCTTTTAAAAAATTAAAAAATACCGAAGAAGCGCTCAAGCAGTTTAAACTGGTTATGTCCGGTTATCCGAAGAGCGAGCAGGCCCGGGACTCGGCAATAGAAGCAGGGTCTTTGTACGAGGCCGGTAAAGATTACAAAAATGCCATAGATACCTATGCCTGGCTGGCGGACAATTTTTCCGAAAAGGCCCCCGAGGCCCGTTATTGGGCTGCGAGTGTTTATTATAACTCGGGTGATTATGAGAGCGCGGCTAAGGAATATATGAAGGTCCCGGCGCTGGAAAAAGCCTCCGCTATCTGGAAGATCACAGCCAAAGCACGCGCGGCCGAATGCTTTGAAAGGCTGGCGAAGTATGAAGAAGCAAAAAAGCTCTATCAGGAGATAATCAAAGAAAGTTCCAATCCGGATTGGAAAAAATCAGCTGAAAAACGCTTGAAAGACCTGGAGGACAAATGAGAAAATCCCTCGTGTTCCTGACGGTCTTTCTAACCTGCGCTATTTTTGCGCAGGAAGAGATAAAAAAGGACCGGGAACCGGTATTTGTGCTTCCCGATGTCGTTATTTCCGGGGACGCGGACCTGAAAGTAGGGGTGGAAAAGAAAGACCTGCTCCCGGCAAATTATCCCCTGCCTCCAAAAGAAACTCCGCTGATGGAAATGAAATTTATAAAAGGCCCTTATCTTGAAGGAGATAAAAGAACCCCCGAATTTGAAAAAACTGAGGGGAAAGACAGGTTTGGTGAGCTCACGGCCCGGCTGGGAAGCTACGATAACTACTTTGTAAAAATGATCTATGGCCGGCAGATAGATAAACTCGGTTTTCTCTTAAATATCGCGGGCTTAAGAAAAAGCCTTTTGTTGCAGGATTCCGGATATTCTGAGCTGAATTTTTCCGGTGACCTGACCTATGCCCTGGATAAGACCCAGCAGCTGGGGCTTACCCTGGACTATGAAAATGAGTTCAGGAAAACACCTTACGCCGCCGCGCTGGGCTTTGATTCTCTTACGAAGGATTTTTATACGGTATATTTAAGAAGCACCTCCGTGCTTTCGGACAAGCTTAACCTTAATAGTTCCTTCAGTTACGTAAGATCAGAGGTCAGTGCTTTTGCCCTGAAAAACGATGAAATTGACCTGAGCGCGAAAATATCCTGTGAGCTTCCCATAGAGAACAAAAAACATCTTCCCGGCCTCGTTTTTGATCTAAAGAATGACAGTATTTACGGCTGGACCTACACTCTCGCGCTTGAAGACAGGGTAAAAATAGATAACGCGGATATTTTTGTCTCCTTAAAGAGTAATAACGGCTGGCTCTTTCTAAATGCAAAAGCGGTATTTGATATAGACGGCTTTACCAGGGCCTACGTTTCCTATGAGCCGGGCAGAAATTATCCCAGATTTAAAGAGCTCTATAGCGGAGAGGTCTATCTGTTAAATCCCGCGCTCAGGGCGGAAAATACCTGGTTCTATATTATAACCGGGGTGGAACACAAACTTCTGAAAGAAGTGCCCCTGACCCTCGAGTTCTACAGGAAAGAACAGGCAGATATGCTCTCGTATGAATCAACCGGAAATTCCACCGCACCGGTGAATATCGGAAAAGTTTCTGTTCTGGGGATCAACGCCAAAGAAGAATGGAAAATACTTGAAGGCCTGACCCAAAAACTTTCCTATAAATATGTAAATGCCGTCAATCCTGATAATTCCGCGGCGAACATTACTTATACTCCCGTGCATACTTTGTCTCTGGGCGGGGAATATATATATTCCGACTGGGCCTTCAATGCGGAGTTTGTTTACAGGGGGCAGATGTACTATTCTCAAACGCTTCCCGCTACGCTCTCTGACGCGCTGGTAATTTCCGCCGGGATCAAGAAAAGCTTTGGGGAAAATATTTCGGTTTTTCTGAACGGCGAGAACCTTTTGAGCCGGGAATATTCAAACATAAAAGATTACCCGCTGGCAAAAGCAGCGTTAAATCTCGGGCTGACAGTCAAGTTCTAAGTACTCTGCAATAATAATAATAATTCCGGAAAAAATAAAATTATTGGAAGGTATATTATTTTAAAAGGGAGCGGCTTGTGCAAATAATAGAAATAACCGGGAACTGGAAAGTAAAAGAACCTGCAAAAAAAGACAGTATCCCCGCCGGAGTTCCCGGCTGTATTCACACCGACCTTCTGGCCGCCGGGCAAATCGCGGAACCTTTCTATCGCGACAACGAACGCGGGCTCCAGTGGATAGAAAATAAGAACTGGCTGTATTTTACTTCTTTTCACATAGACAGAAAACTGCTGAAAAGTGAAAGAATTATCTTGAGGTTTAACGGCCTGGACACCCTGGCCGCCGTTACTCTTAACGGCAAAAAGATAGGTAAGACCGATAATATGTTCCGGGTCTGGGAGTTTGACGTAAAAAAAATATTAAAACCGGGGAAAAATAAACTCGAAGTCCTTTTTAGCTCCACTTTACCTTACCTGAGGAAAGCAAAGCAGGCCAGGGAGCTTGGAAGTTTTCCTGTGCTGGATTACGAAAAGGTGAGCCAGGGCTATATAAGAAAGATGCAGTCAAATTACGGGTGGGATTGGGGGCCCCGGCTGGTTACCTGCGGCATCTGGCGCCCTGTGCAGCTTATCGCGTTTTCAACCGCAAGGTTTAAAGATGTACTCATTGTCCAGGAACATAAGAAAGAACTCGTAAATTTAAGGATCAAAACGGAACTAGAAATAGAAAAGCTTTATACCTGTAAAGTAGAAATTAAAGTAAAGTATAAAGGTAAAGCAGCGGCGTATTTAAAGCAGGATATTAATACCGGAGTCAAAGAGTTCAATCTTCAGCTCCGGGCGCCCCGGCTCTGGTGGCCTAATAATCTTGGTTCCCAGCCGCTTTATGATGTGGAAATAAAACTTTTTGACCCTGAAAATAAACTGCTGGACCGCCAGAATAAAAGAATAGGCCTCCGCGAACTGAAAGTTATCACAAAAAAAGATAATTACGGCGAGTCTTTTTATTTTCAGGTTAACGGCGTGCCTTTCTTTGCCAAAGGGGCGAACTGGATAACTCCGGAGCCTTTTCCGGCCTCGGGGACTCCTTCCGTATATTACCGGCTGCTAGCGGATGCAAAAGCGGCCAATATGAACATGCTCCGGGTCTGGGGCGGCGGTGTTTATGAAAATGACGAGTTCTATGACCTTTGTGATGAACTGGGCCTGCTGGTCTGGCAGGATTTTATGGCGGCCTGTTTGCCCGTGCCGGTGCATAAAGCGGAATTCATCGAAAATTTTTGCCGGGAAGCTGAAGATAACGTTAAGCGGTTGAGGCATCACCCTGCACTGGCGCTCTGGTGCGGAAATAATGAACTGGAACAGGCGCATAGTTCAAACACCGCGGAGCCGGGGAAAATGCTCTGGAAGGACTATATTGAATTGTTTGATGTCCGGCTGCACAATATTGTTGAACTGCTTGACCCGGACAGGCGGTACTGGCCCAGCAGCCCGCATTCCCCGTCCAAAGACCGGGCGGCTCATGCGAACCCGAAATACGGGGATTCGCACGTATGGAATGTCTGGCACGGGGGCGAAGCTTTTGAATATTACCTTGCCTGTAAGCACAGGTTCGTCAGTGAATTCGGTTTTCAATCTTTTCCCGAGCTTGAGACGGTAAAGACTTTTACCCTGCCTGAAGACCGGGATATTGAAAGTAAAATAATGAAGCATCATCAAAGATGCGGGGATGGCAATACGAGGATCCTGGATTTTATCGGCAGGTATTTCAGGCCTCCTAAGGATTTTGACGCCATACTTACCTTAAGCCAGATAACGCAGAGCCTGGGAATCGGGCATGGCGTGGAGCATTTTAGAAGGATCATGCCGGTCTGTATGGGGACTCTTTACTGGCAAATAAACGATTGCTGGCCCGTTGCCAGCTGGTCGTCCATAGATTACTACGGCAGGTGGAAAGCCCTGCACTATGCCGCAAAAAGATTCTATGCCCCTCTGCTTGTAAGCGGAACTTATGAAGCAAAAAGCGGAACCGTCAGCATATATGCAATAAATGATATGAAGGAAGAAATGAAAGTAAGAGCAAACTGGTCTCTATACCGCTTAAACGGCAGTAAAATATTCAGCGGGAGCCGCCGCGTTCCACTGCAACCCGGCACCAGTGTTGTATTGAAAGACCTTGATGTGAAAGGCCATATAGGCAAACTGTCAGAAAAAGATCTTGTACTGTTCATAGCGCTTGAGGCCGGAGGCAAGCCGGTTTCCGAAAACATCGTCTTATTTACGAAACCTAAAGCCATAAATTTTGAAGCTCCGGAAATCTCTTTTTCAGCCGCGAAAGCAGGAGCAGATCTTGCGGTAATTAAGCTAAAAACAAATAAACCTGCTTTATGGCTCCGGATAAAAACGAAGGACGCTAATATCCGGTTTTCCGATAATTTCTTCCACCTGGAACCCGGTAAAATTAAGCTCATAACCGCAAAACTAAACGGAATGCCGTTCGCACAATTTAAAGAGTATTTGAAAGTTTACAGTATTACAGATACGCATGGTAGTGTCAAACAGGAAATGAAAGATGCGGAAAAAAAGGCAGTTAAAAAGAAACTTGTGATAACAGAAGGCGTTATCTGAATAGCTTTGTCATCCTGAGTTGTTTTTAACGAAAGATTTCTGTATTTTAAATCTGAAAAGCAGAGATGTTTCGCCGGGAGAAAAATGGCTCAACATGACAAGAAAAAGGTGTAGGAAACAATCTAAATCTGAAGAAGTGCTTGCAAGAATAGATAAAATAGAGATTTATTAAAAGGAGCCTAAATGGCAAGTCCGAGGTGGTCAAAAGAAAAAGCACATGCGTGGTATGGAAAGCTTCCGTGGCTTGTGGGGTGTAACTTCATTCCAAGCAGCGCCATAAACCAGCTTGAAATGTTCCAAAAAGAAACTTTTGACCCGGTTACAATAAATAGGGAACTTGGCTGGGCAGGGAAGGTGGGCCTCAATACCGTCCGTGTTTATCTCCATGACCTGCTCTGGGAAAATAAAAAAGAAGAATTCAAAAAAAACATAGACAAGTTTCTTTCCGTTGCCGAAAAAAATAAGATTAAGACGCTTTTTGTTATTTTTGATGATTGCTGGGGCACTGCCCCGAAGACGGGAAAGCAGAAGGGCCGGCCCGGTGAAGTGCATAACCACGGCTGGGTGCAGAGCCCGGGCAATGCCGTCACAAATTCTCCAAAAACCTGGGGCCGCCTCGAAAAATATGTAAAAGGGCTGTTGAAAACATTCGGGAGAGATGAACGTGTAATTATCTGGGACCTGTATAACGAGCCGGGCAACACTTCTCAACGCGAGAAAAGTATGCCTCTCCTGGAAAAAGCCTTTGAATGGGCAAAAGAAGCTGACCCCGCGCAGCCCCTGACCTCCGGAGTTTGGGCCGACTTTAAGGCGCTTAACTCCTTTCAATTGAACTCCTCGGATATTATCACCTTTCATAACTATCGGGAACCGGCGCACCTGTTGACAGAGATAAAGGACCTGGAAGCTCTCGGCCGCCCAGTTATCTGTACCGAGTATCTGGCAAGAGGGCAAGGCAGTTTTTTCAAACCAAGCCTGGAGATATTTAAAAAATATAAAGTGGGCTGCTATAACTGGGGCCTGGTTGACGGAAAGACGCAGACTAAATTTGCGTGGGGAACACCTTCCGGAGCACCGGAGCCGGAACTCTGGCACCATGAAATATTCAGAAAAAACGGCCAGCCGTATGACAGAGAAGAAACCGCTTATATAAAAAAACTAACGAAAAACAAAAAAATATTCTAAGAAGATATTTTAGGTTCCGTTTAAACGGTGACCTTTTGTGTGTTGACTTACCTTAAGAATCGTTTTATAATATATTATATCTGTTAAGCATTAACCTGCTAAGGAGGACCACGATGTTTGAAAGTATGTCGTTTTTAAGCCTTCTCGAAAAAGGCGGGATAGTCATTTTCATACTGATCCTTTGTTCTGTAATATCTTTTGCGGTATTTCTGGAAAGGTTAAAGGCCTTTTACGGGGTACGCGCGAAGCTTTTGGAAGAAGTAAAAGCCAATGTCCGGAACCTGGTAATGGCGGGCAAGACCCAGGAAGCAATTACCTTCTGCGACAATTTCAGGGTAAAATTCCTTTTCTTCAGCACGGCCTGTCCTTTAAACAATGTATTTAAAGCCATTCTCTTTTCTCACAAGAAGAACAGCGAAGAACTTTCGGAAATAGCGATGCGGGCCGTTGATAAGGAAATGGTGGGCCTTGAGAAATATCTGGGAATCATCGGTACCATAGGCAATATAGCCCTTTATATCGGCCTGGTCGGCACGGTTATCGGGATCATGCATGCCTTCAAATCCATGTCCATTGAATCGGCCGTAGGCCCTTCCGTAGTTGCCGGCGGTATCGCGGAAGCGCTTATCAATACCATAGCCGGCCTTATTGTGGCCATCGGTTCGGTTATTTTTTACAATGCTTTTACCAGGCAGATAAAGAGGCTGCTGGTGACTTTTGAGGACAGCGCGGCGGAAATCATTGAACTGATAAAAAAGTAAGATTAAGCTCGAAGAATTCGTTCCCTGCCGGAACAGCGAGTTATGAGGTGCTGATGAGAAGATACAAAGTAGACGATAAAATAATATCAGATATTAATATAACTCCTTTGACCGATGTGGCCCTGGTGCTTTTGATAATTTTTATGGTGACTACCCCTATGATCCTGGCCGGCGGCATCAATGTAAAACTGCCTGCGGCTACCACAGCGGATTCCACGCCGCAGAGGAATATTACTATTTCGATCACGCAGGAGAATAAGGTCTATCTTAATGACCGGGAAACCGGCTTTGACGGGCTGCAAGCCGCGCTGGAGCAGTTTCTAAAACACGAAAAAGATAAGACCGTGATCTTAAACGCTGATAAGACCGTAATGCACGGCCAGGTTGTAAGAGCCCTGGATATTGCCAAAAAGGCAGGCGCGTTAAAACTGGCTATTGCGGCGGAAAAATCGGAAGGGAAGTAATGCAAAAAACCGGCGATTTGAAATATACCCTTATCATTTCGCTCTTGCTTCATCTGCTGCTCTTGTTCTATTTTTCTTCGATGAAATTCAAAGCCGCGGCGGGTAAAACTGTTTATCTTACCGAAGTGACCTTCCTTACGGAAATGCCCTATGGCAAAGGGCTCGGGCAAAAAGGCAAAGCAGTTGAAACCCCGGGTCTGAAAAAAACCGGGAAAAAACCTTTGCTCGCAAAGCCCGCCCAGGATACCGTTAATCCCGTCCAAACAGGAAAAGACACCGTAAAGACCGCGAAAATTATTCCGCGTTCAGATGAAGAGATATTAAAACTGAGAAAAGAAAATCCCATAGGCCTGGATCCTTCCCAGGTGAAAAACTCTTCAGGCCTCCTTGAAGGCCCGGTGAACGGCGGCGGGATAGGCGAAGATAACTTAATTCCGGGCAGCCCGGATGGCAACCCTGACATTGAAGGCCCTCTTCAGACCCGGGGTATCAGATGCCGGGCCCAGGCGCAGTATCCGGAATGGGCCAGACAGCAGGGTTATGAGGGAGAAGTAAAAGTTCAGTTAAGAGTGGACCCAAAAGGTGATGTTAAAAATATTACAGTGTTAAGGACTTGCGGTTACAAGCGTTTGGACCATGTGGTTACGGAGTGTTTAAGTAAATGGAAATTTGATCCCATGCCTCTTTCTGCTAACCGGATAGACCAGGACGGCGTTATAACTTTTAAATTTAACCTCAAAAAGTAAAAAGCATGAAAAAAACAATCTTCGGTTTATTAATAATGGGTTCTCTTGTTTTTTTCTCCGCCTGCGGGGCGCCGGCAAAGTTTGTGGCCGGAAATACCGCGGTGCAAACCCTGCCGCCGGCTGAAGTTACCGGGGAAGCAAAAACCTCACCCCGCCCGGCTGAAGATCCCGCGGTTACCCTCTTTAAGCAAACCCTGAAAGCTGCTACGCTGGATTATTATAAAGGCAATTTTGGCGGCGCGATAGAAAAATATATCCTGCTTATAAAAGATTCCGGTTCTGAGGACGTTATGGCCAACCTGGCGACAGTATACAAGGACACAGGTTTTTATTCTGATGCCATAAGATATTACGAAGCCGCTCTGCTGAAAAAAGAGGAGCCCTTCAGGCGTTTGAACCTCGGTTATTGCAGGTATTTTGTCAAAGATCTCGCCGGCGCCCAAAAGGATCTGGAGAATGTTTTTGGCGCCCTGTCCGCGTTAAAAACACAGGATCCGGACAGTTTAAGAATACGCACCCTGGCGGCCTTTGGCCTGGGCCTGGTCTTTCTGGAAGGGAAAAAAAGCGACAGCGCGGCGGAGATGTTCAGAAAAGTAATAGAGTGTGATGCCGGTTTTTCCGCGGCGCATTTCCTGCTGGGGGAATATTACAACCTGGCCGGAAAAAATGCGGAAGCGGTGGCCTGTTACAAAAATTCTGTGAAATATGACAGCAGTTATTATAAGGCCGGCCTTAAGCTGGCTGAAATATACGCGAAAACGGGTAAAGACGCCGAGGCCTTTGAAAATTATAGAAAGGTATCCCTTATAGAACCGGAAAATAAACTGGTAGCGGAAAAAGTAAAAGAATTCAGCGGTAAAGCTGCGGAATATATAAAGAAAGCCGAAGTGTACACGGAAAAGTCAAGAAAAGAAACAAAAGCTCTGACTGTCAGTTATATCAGGGAAGACAAAGATATTCCGGTCTTAAAGGTGCTGATAGCCGGCAGTTCTCAAAATGTAAGGTTCAAATGCGCTGGCAAGTATTCCGTATATTATGACAGCAGAGTGGTCCGGAGTGCTGAGCCGGAAGAAGAATTGAATATCCGCAGGGAAGACGTAACCCTCCTCATAACGGGAAAGAAAGATGATAAACCGGCCGGGATCAGGATAAAACGGGATACCGCGCTTTATTTCGTGCCGGAAAGGAAAGACGCGACCTTTACAATTTTTGATGTAATGCTTGATAAAGGGTATTTCTGGGCGAACAGCAGTGATAGAAGTTATCGCGGGGTGTTAAAGCTAACGCCGGAGGACAACGGGTTTCGCCTCATAAATGAAATTAATCTGGAAGAATATCTTTACAGCGTGGTGCCGTCGGAAATAGGTTCCAGCGCGGGTATTGAGGCCTTAAAGTCCCAGGCGGTAATTGCCAGGAGTTACATATATAAAAGAATTGAAAATAATAACGGCAGTACTGATTTTCATCTTTGTGCCGACGTTCATTGTCAGGCCTATCCCGGAGTGCGGGCGGAACAGGCCAGCACGACAAAAGCCGTTGATCTTACCCGCGGAGAAATAATTGCCAACGAAAAGGGTTGTATCAATGCTTTTTATTTCGCGGACTGCGGCGGGCGCACTTCAAATATTGAAGATGTCTGGGGCGGGGAAAAAAATCCCGGTTTGACGGGCGTGGGGGATTATGAAGAGGCGGAACAGAAAGAGTGCTACAAGGATTGGCCGCTTACCCCGGAGAATCTGGACCGCTGGATCAAACTTTTCCCGGCGGCGTACTGTTCCGGAGACGATGTTTTCAGATGGTTTAAAATTGCCGAACCCGGAGAACTCCGGGGGCTGAAGATAGTCAGGCGGGACCTGAATGGCTATGTAAGAGAAGTACAGAACGGGGATAAAAAGTTTACCCTGGACCGGAGCCGCCAGGCGCTTTCCGGGCTGCGCAGCGCCTATTACAAAGTTGAGAAGAACCTCATTTTCGGCTGCGGTTGGGGCCACGGGGCAGGACTGTGCCAGGAAGGGGCCATTAAAATGGCGGAAAGAAAAAAAAGTTATCAGGAAATATTAAAACACTATTACTTCGGAGCGGAAATAAAAAGAGTTTATAACGGGACGCAAGAATACGAACTTGAAAATGCGGAAGGAAAAAACCAGTGAGCGGGAGGGGCCTCTATGCCGAACAATGAAGACGGGAAGCAGATAAATATTGAGATAGATGAACTTACAAGCCGGGGTATCTATTCAAATTTCGTGGTAGTTTCGCACAGTGAGACGGAATTTGTAATGGATTTTGCCTTTGTTTTTCCCCAGCAGCCCAAGAATAAAGTCGGCGCAAGGGTAATAGCTTCACCGACCCATACAAAAAGATTTTTGATGGCTTTGACCGAAAATGTGAAAAAATATGAAGAGCAGCACGGGCCTATTCCTGTATGAAAAAGCCCGGGGAAATTGATACCGGAGAAAAGATCCTGAAACTGCTCCGGGCGGAAAAGGAAAGCTATCTGTCCGGTGAGGACTTAAGCCGTAAATTCAAGATGACCCGGGCCGCTGTCTGGAAGCACATACACGCGCTTATCGGGCAGGGTTACGGAATAGAAAGCTGTCCGCATAAAGGTTACCGCTTGCTGAGTGTTCCGGATAAACTCCTGCCGGCGGAGATCAGGCAGGGTTTGAAAACAAAATATATGGCCCGGGAACTTTATTGTTACAATGAGTCCGGGTCCACCAATGAGACAGCGATGAAGCTTGCCGGAGAAAAAGCGCCGGCAGGAACCGTTGTAATTACCGAAAAACAAACCGCGGGAAAGGGCCGTTTGAACCGGAACTGGAGTTCGCCTGCGGGGCTCGGGCTCTGGTTTTCCGTGATCCTCCGGCCCGGGATAAGCCCGAAACGGGCGGCAGACCTGACTTTTGTAGCGGGACTTGCGGTGGTAAAAGCCATCCGGAGTTTTACGGGACTCGAGGCCGGTTTGAAATGGCCCAATGATATTTATATTAACGGTAAAAAAGCCTGCGGTATCCTTACGGAAATTAACGCGGATTCGGATATAGTCAAATATCTTGTGCTGGGGATAGGGATAAATGTTAACACCGGAAAAACTGACTTTCCCGAAGAACTCAGAACGCGTGCCACGTCTCTGGCCCTTGAAGCCGGGAAAAAACTCTCCAGGCTCGGGCTCCTTAATGTGCTGATAGCGGAACTGGAAAAACAATACGAGATCTACAAAAAGAAAGGTTTTCCGGTTTTTGCGGCTGAATGGAAGAAAAACTCTGTTATTATGAATAAGCGGGTGAAGGTAAAAGGGTTGACCGAAACTTTTGAGGGTATTGCGGTTGATATAGACCCGGACGGGGCTTTAGTGTTAAGATTAAACTCGGGAGAACTGAAAAGGATCTACTCGGGAGATGTTTCGTAAATAAAGAAAGGTGAAAAATGAAAGGTGTTAGGTTCTTGGTTTTGGGGGCTAGGGGATGGGAAAAATGTTGAAAATTAAACAAATATACATAAATGCGGGTAATTCCAGGATAACCGCGGGCTATTTTAGAGGAAAAAGATTTATTTATCTGGGCCGCTGGAAGTCCTGCACTGCTGAACTGAAAAAAATAGAACTTAATAAGTTTGGCTGCGAGAAAATTATTATGGCTTCCGTGGTTCCGGAAATATCGAAGCTGCTTAAAAAGAAATTTCCGGAAAAAGTTTTTGAGGTTAAGAACAAAGATGTGCCTGTGCTCAACCTTTATAAAAATAAAGAGCTGGCAGGGGTCGACCGGCTGCTTGCCTGTTTCGGCGCTTTAAGGAAGTACAAAAAAAACTGCGTTGTTGTTGATCTTGGAACGGCTACTACCCTTAATCTTATAACAAAGCGGGGAGAATTTAAAGGGGGAATAATTGCTCCCGGGGCCGGATTTTTTTCTAATTACCTTTTTGAGAAGACCGCGCGGCTCCCCAGGATAGCGCTATACGGGGTAAAAAGAGCTTTGGGAAAAAGCACGGAGGAATGCATAAGAGCGGGAATATATTTTGGTAATATAGAAATGATCGGGGGATTGATCAGGAGAATTAAGAAAGAAGCGGGAGAAAGCGTGCTGACCGTTGCCACGGGCGGCTGGGGCACTGTCTTTGCCGGCGCTATTAAAGAAATAGATAAATATGATCCAGAACTAATTTTCTACGGAATGAAGGAGCTATTAGGCCATGAAAAAAATCTTTAGAACAGCCGCGGTTTTCACCTTGCTGGTTTCCCTGCTTTCCGCGGGGGAAATATTTGTAATTAAATTCAAGGGCGCTATTAATCCGGTTTCTGCCATATACCTGGAAACGAGGCTGACTCAGGCGGAGATAGAGCAGGCAGAGCTTGTGATCATTCAGCTGGACACTCCCGGAGGGCTGGATGCTTCCATGAGAAAAATAGTGCAAAAGATCCTGGATTCAAAGGTTCCGGTCGTTACTCAGGTCTACCCCAAGGGCGCGCGGGCGGCTTCCGCGGGCTTGTTTGTCGCACTGGCTTCGGATTATATAGCCATGGCCGGCGGCACCAATCTTGGAGCGGCGCACCCGGTCTATATTGACGGCGGCACGGTTTCAGAGAAGATAACGAATGACGCGGCGGCTTTTATCAGAGCACTGGCGGAGAAAAAAGGCAAAAACGCGGCCTGGGCCGAAGACGCTGTGAGGAAAAGTGTTTCTGTAACCGAAAGCGAGGCCCTCAAACTTAAAGTTGCCGATCTTACCGCCGACTCCGCGGAAGAACTGATCGGAAAAATTGACGGAAAAATAATTGAACGCTTTAAAAAAGGGCAAAAACTTGCACTGAAAGGCAAGGCCTTAAGACACATAAAAATGTCGTTCTGGGAAACTACCCTGCAGACAGCGGGAGATCCGGATATTGTTTACATGCTGTTGATACTGGGAATTTTTGGTATTATTTTTGAATTCACCGCTCCCGGAACTTTTGCTCCGGGTGTTATCGGGGGCAGCTGTCTTATACTTGCCCTGGTTTCCATGGGCTCAATATCTATAAGTTTTGCCGGCGCTTCTTTTCTCGCGCTTGCTTTTGTATTGTTCATTATGGAACTGAAAACACCGGCACACGGGCTGCTGGGCCTGGGAGGCATCCTTTCCCTGCTGGCCGGCTCGCTTATGCTTTTTAACCCGATAGCTCCGTATTTCAAGATCTCCCTGCCCCTGGTAATTATAATGGCCGCTCTGGTGGGAGGGCTTTTTGTGCTGCTAATTTCTCTGGGCCTTTCCTCCATGAAGGGAAAAGCGGTGTCCGGAGGCGAGTCCCTGCTTGGGGCTTTCGGAGAGGTCAAAACGGACCTGGCGCCTGTCGGGATAGTGCATGTGAAGAACGAAGATTGGAGCGCCGAAACAGACGAGGAAGGCGGGATAAAGAAAGGGGAAAAGATCATAGTAAAAGCCGTCACAGGGGCGACTCTTATTGTAGGAAGAAAAAAATAGGCAAGGCCGCAGCTCCGGCGGAGCGCGCCTGGAAAAATAATATTCTTTGTAAAAGCTGCCGCCGGTTTTTTTTGTCCCGGATTTCTGACTTGTTTTAACTGCTGTTTTATTATATAATTGTTTCCGTAACGCATGCCGGTGAAAATTTTGAGGAGTTAAAAATGTCGAGCAGGTATTCCCTGGTTCTGATCCTTGTTATATTACTGGCTATGGGCTGTGCCCGGGTCATTAAACCTTCAGATAAACCGCTTTATGATAAAGCCGTTGCCGCTATTGAGGCCGCGAAAATTGAGCTCAAAAATTCGGAGAAGGCACCGGAAATAAAGGACCTGACCGAACTTTTTAATACTGCTAAAATGCAGCTTTCCGGTGCGGAAGCTCTTTTGGATAAAAATGATTTTAGCGGGGCCTGCGAGTCCGCGGTCAAAGCCCGGGAGACCGCCCGGACCGTCCGTGAACTTCCCGGCCAGGTACAGACCCTGATCGCGGAAGTAGAACGCAATATTCAGTTTGCCAAAGAACTGGGGATGGATAAAACCTACGGAAAAAAGATCAAAGAAGTGGAAAGTGATGTCTGGGATGTGAAAGAGAAGGTAAGATTTAAAAAATACGAGCCCGCGAGGGTCCTGGCAGTTCTGGCTCAGGCCAAGATCAAGAAGGCGCTTGATGACGTGGAAAAAGCCACCAATGAAATAACAAAAGCTAAAACAGCTCTCGCGGAGGCAAAAGACGCGAATGCCGACACTCTGGCTTCCGAGCTATACAGGAGCGCGGAAGAAGCGCTTGAGACGGCAAAAAAGACCATGGATAATGCTAATTTTACGCAGGCGGTGGAATCGGCCAGCAAGGCCGCGCAGCTTGCAAGGGATGCGCTGGTGAAAGCAAAGGAAGCCGCGGCAAAAAAACAGGATATGCCCGCGCCTTTGCCGGAAAAAGCCCCGGAGGCTGTTCCTAAAAAAGCTCCGGACACAAAGTAGAAGTTAAAATGAAATTCTCCGGGTGCACGCCCGGGATTTTCTTTGGCCTAAAGTTGTAAAGGAGGGTTACATGGCGGTTGAGTTTACTGATTCAAATTTCGAAAAAGAAGTATTAAAGTGTACGCTGCCCGTGCTGGTGGATTTTTGGGCGGAGTGGTGCGGCCCCTGCAGGATGCTGGGCCCGACGATCGAAGAACTGGCAAAGGAGTACGCGGGCAAGGTCAAGATCGGAAAAGTTAATGTTGACGAAAATCCCGGTGTGAGCAGTAAATTCGGCATACGTTCTATACCCGCCCTGCTTATGTTCAAGAACGGCAGTGTGGCCGGGCAGATGATAGGCGCACAGCCAAAAACCGTGATCAAAAACCAGCTGGACACTTTACTCTGAGTCCTAAAGGAAACAAAACAAATGGTTGATATTACCGCATTTAAGGCGCTGAAATATAACCCTGAAAAGATTAGCAGCCTTTCCAGGGTAGTTTCTCTTCCGTATGATGTGATCTCACCCAAAATGCAGGACGAGTATTATTCCCTGTCGAAAAAAAATATTGTCAGGATCATTCTCAGAAAACAGGCGGCCGCGCGGGGTGAAGACAAAGGGGACCGGTATGCTCTCTCCGCAAAGGAGTTCAGGAACTGGATAGAGGAAGGAACTCTTGCTTATGAGAATAAACCGGTAGTTTACTTACACCGGCAAAGTTTTGCGGTTAACGGCCGGTTATGCGTGCGCACCGGCCTGCTCTGCCTGGTCAAACTTGAAGAATTTTCCAAAAAAAAAGTCCTGCCGCATGAAAATACTTTTCCTTCGCACAAAGCAGACCGGCTCAAATTGCTGGAGGCTTGCGAAGCCAATCTCAGCCCTATTTTCGGGCTTTATGAGGGTAAAGCTGATTTCCGGCGGATAACTTCAAAAAAACCCTACGCGGCCTTCAGCATGAAGGACCGGAGCGGGACCGTGCAAAATAAAGTGTGGCGCGTGTCCGAGCCGGCGGTGCTTGCCGGCCTGGTAAAGAATTTTAAAAATAAAAAAGTATTTATTGCCGACGGCCATCATAGATATGAAGTCGGGCTTTTTTACCGCGGCCGCATGCGCAAGATGTACCCGGCCAAAACCGGCGCGCCCTGGAACTATATCATGTTCACCCTGGTCTCGCTTCATGACCGGGGCCTGGTGGTCCTGCCCACGCACCGTATCGTAAGGTTTGTTTTCAGGATCAGTAAACAAAAAATGTTAGATTCTCTTTTACCGTATTTTAGCATAAAGGAGATAAAGGCCCAAAAAAGCAGGAATATTATCCTTTATATGGATAAGAAGTACTATTCCCTGGAAATGAAAGGTACTAAAGCACTTTCCCTGATAAAAGAAAAACATTCCAGGACCTGGAAAAAACTTCCTACCGCGGTACTGCACCATATTATTTTGAAAAAGCTTCCCGGGGTAAAAGAGATCTGCTATACAAGGGATATTACGGATATCAAAGAAAAAGTAAATAACGGTTCTTTTCACGCGGGTTTCATAATTCCCGATATTTCCGCTAAAACCGTGACGGAACTTTCATATAAAAGAGAGAAGATGCCCCATAAGACCACGTATTTTTATCCAAAATTACCTGTAGGTATCGCCTTTAACGACCTGAGCATAAAACAACAAGGATAAGGTTGTGAAATATTATTGTTCTTAATTATTACTTGAAACAGCGTCAATATTGAGGTAATATTATCAGGCATAGTGTTTTAATGAAGAAAAGCAGGCGCCGGATAACGTGCAGGGTGTCATAACTAAAGTTGATAGTATGACTAAAAGGCAGGAATAATTATGCGCAGGATAATTATTTTAACGGGCTTACTGTTTTCCTCCCAGGTCTTTGGAGCGTTTAATATTGAAAATCCTATCCCGAGGGCCCTTGGCATGGGGAATGCTTTTGTTGCCGTAGCTGACGATGTTAACGCGGTCTTCTATAATCCCGCGGGCTTAACAAGGCTAAAAACGTGGGAAACTACCTTCTCTTACAGTAAATTATTCCTTGGAATAGATAATCTTGACGAAAGTTTTATAGCTGCAGGAATTCCTCTGAATACCCTGGGCAGTCTCGGTTTATCCTGGTATAAATTTTCCAACAGTCAATACAGCGAAAATGTTTATTCATTTGCGTACGCGTATCCTTTTTCCGGTTTAAAGACTTCCCTGGGTGTTGACGTGAAATATCTGGTTAAAGGATATGCCAGTAACGAATGGACAATTGGAAATCCTTTCTTCCTGACAGATTCCGGCGCGGACCTGTTTTCTGCATCCGCTGTTTCTTACGGTGTCTCTCTCATAAGCACTTACCTGATGGATAATTTGACCGTAGGGTTATTCTTTGATGATATCAATCAACCCAATGTTGCTCTTAAAGGCGAAGAGATCCTGCCTGTCACTACAAGAGGCGGTCTGGCTTATGCCCTGGATAAGAATATAGTTATTTCTTCCGAACTTTTATACCGGGACGGGGTCTGCAAACTGCATCTTGGCGGGGAAATGGTGGGCTTCAAAGCCGGGGATGCGGGGGTCCTTAGTTTCCGGCTGGGCGGCGGTTATGGGACCTTTAATTATTCTAATATTACGGCAGGTATCGGATTTAAGTTCAATATTCCGGGCCTGGAGGTCGGCGGAGAAATAAATTACGGGTTCTTATTACCGATCGGGTTTGCCGAAGGAAGTTCGGGGACGCACAAGATAGCTTTGACCATCAGAGAAGCCTACAAGGAATTAAAAGGCAATAATAGCGGAGAAGAAGCTGTTTCGGCCGCTAACCGCAGCCTGGTAAATAAGGAAAATGCCGCAACTGTGGAAAAAACAACGCCGGATAAACCGCTTGCCGCCAAAACACTTGAATTAGGGTCCTCTATTAAAGGTTCCAATGAAAAAGCAAGCTACAATACGGCTGTTTCCGGGGTCATCCGCAATGCTTTTATTAAAGCGGGAAAATTTGAAGTCCTTGAACCTGCTAAAATAGACGAGTTGTTGAAAACTAAGAAATTAAAATTCCCGGGTTGTACTACCAAAGAATGCGCTATTGAGCTCGGTAACGTGCTGAAGGTGGATCATGTTTTGATAGGTACAGTCAGGAATCCTGACAAAAACATAGAACTCTCCCTAAAGCTTGTTGATATTGAAACAGGAAAAATGATCCTGGCAGAAAGGAAATTTGAGACCCCTGAGGCCATGGAACTTGGCCTGGAAAAAATAGCCGGGCAGATAGCCAATATGAAAAAATTCCAGGAAAAGAAGGCTTCTATAGCCGTTCTTGAGCTGGAAGAACTGCCAAAAAGTGAAGCCGCGCCCGCGGTAAAAGAGTAATACCGTTATACAGTACTGTTTCCCTCTCTTTCTGCTGTATTTTTATTGATAATAAAGGAAATGTCTGGTAAAATTAGGCATGACCGTAAAAAGAAAAGAAAAAAAAATAAAAACCGCCAAAATTAAGCCGGTTAAGAAGAAGAAAGCGGTTATTAAG